>Ga0302185_10001090_pt1 | contig 19494 bp, 17 predicted proteins | sample II_Bog_E1_1_FD_200231 | JGI IMG/M metagenome (GOLD analysis project Ga0302185, IMG submission 200231) | Peat permafrost microbial communities from Stordalen Mire near Abisko, Sweden - II_Bog_E1_2 | ecosystem: Environmental > Terrestrial > Soil > Wetlands > Peat | place: Sweden: Abisko... | reverse complement strand
TTTTATTGAACCATTATTTGCATATTAACTATTTTATATTGATTCTTCATTTTGGAAACTTCCACCCGTTGTAATTAGTAATAATCCTTAAATTCACATATTTAATAAACTTACATTCGCAATCACTCAAAGAACTCCACCCACTTAGTTGCTATCCTCACTAGTCACAAAGAATCTTGTGATTATCTTGGTCACCCAACCGTAAACGTGATTCGATTTATGGTACTGTAAGCTCTGCAAAATTTATACTCCATTCGATTTCTAAAGTTCATCCAGTAGTAAATTCTTAGAATCCTCTGTGGTTTTTCTGTTTTGACTTTTTTTTAGAATAGTAAATAAACTCTTAAGGCCGGCAACAACGCTATTCAAATCTGAGCCTTGAATAAGGTCAAGATAGCAATCGATGAGACCTGAGTCCTTATACATTTTATCGAGATTGATAGTGGCGGTGGAGACTGTCAAATTGGCAAAAAAAATAGATATTTCCTTTTTAACTGAGGCCTACTAATGATCAGAAGTAAACATTTAAATAACTTTGCTCATCAATCCCTTGTGATTGCAGATGCCAATTACGTTTTAGTCTGAACCTGCAGCCATGTTCGACAGAATCCAGCAAGCCTATTTTCTGATCATCCCCTTCTTGCAGCTCAGACATTACAGAAGTAAAGACAGAATATTGATTTTCAGTAAATATTGGAAGATGATTTTATTGCTGGCGATTGCATTGCTGATTATCCTCAAGGCAGGCAAGGTTCTCCTGCTTTATTCTGCTCCAATCAACTTAGACGTAAGCCTGTCTATAATTTTGGATGTGATAACATCATCAATATTGTTGTTATCAATAATACAGTAATAGGTCAAAGCCCAAAGGCAGTCTATATAGGTTTCAACATCCGCAAGGCAATCTTTTTATATGATGAAAAGCAACAAGGAAATTATTCCTTTGATTTTTTAGTATTTAGGATGAGGATGACATTTACAAATATTGGCGAGAGTCCAGCACCCATTCTACACTATTTTATTTTGTAAAGGGGCAGATTATTAATCATTCTGAGCTTAAACATTCTGGCTGTTATTTTGTTATTTACCATCCACATTTTTTGAGTAATTCAATTGATACCATTCTCTGACAACTTCTATTATTTTAGGGATATATCCCTCATCGATAATTATATCTTTTGCTTCACAAGACATATTGCCAAGCCCATGCAGTGCTACTTCGATTAGTTTGGGATGTTTGCTATAGAGGCGCAGATAAAAGAGACCAGCTACTCCTTTTTTCGCGATCACTTTGGATTGACTTTAATTTCCGTAGGATAGGTTTGCCAAAATCCAAACCGCTTCGAGTTGGAGTTGAGGATATTCCTTCTGTATTGCAAACTAAAAAATTATATCCAGAATATCAGATTAGATGATTTCTTGAATTGGTGGGTCTTGTCGGTAGGTTAAGAGTTTTCTGATACCGATTACACCTCTAAGCTGGAGCTATATTTTGCTACTTTTGAGATTTTACATGAATTAGGTCAGCATGCCATAATCTACTGGTGCTTTCAGATAGCTTTATTAATAAAGGTATACTTTTCAATTTCGAAGCGAAAATTATTATCCAGAAACACATAACTTTAAATTTACTTCGTACTTGCATCTTTTTATTAAGATTTATCCTCAGGTCTTGTGCCACAACTCTCCTCTTCCAAAGCGATTCTTCTCTTCCATAAAAGTTGGTTTCTACCTTGCTTGCGAATGGATTTAACGTCCTTATTTCTTACAGTTTGATATTACTGATACTCGGATGTTTCTTCTTCCTCCTCTTGCGACATTATAAATGATGTTGGGATTGAGTGGCAGCTAAATTAATAGAGTATGCGATCATTTTCATGAGCTATCTTAAGACCTGATGTGTTATTGCATTTTAATGAGTTAATCTTAGATAAACGCCCTGTTTGGTGGTGTAATATATAAATAAGATTAATAGATGCCCAATGAACAATTTCAAAATCATTATTCATGATTAAATAAATTCAAAATACATGCAATAAATATGAGTTGTCCAGCTTTGTGCTTTAAAGATGTATATTCTTTATAATTTGATTTGATAAGGCTTTATTAATAGTATTATTAACGAACAGCAAACTTACTTACCATGTCCACCTACCAAAAATATCAAGCCAAGGCCGCCTCCCGCCATAGTAGTCGTACCGAAGAAAGCACCAACTCTTAATACTGCAACACTGCCCAATTCAAAAGTACTTTGCCTTCAATAAAGAAAATAGCGATTCGAGACAGTCCTACCTCAAGGCATTCAAAAAGTATTACATCTAAAAACTTCTCGAAAAGAAGATGGGCGACAAATAAACCAATATTAAAAACAGCAATAAAGAAAATTTTTGCTTCCATGATAGCCAAAGCGAAGCGCATCGCAAGCCAGAGAAATAACCTCAGAAAGCCAGTAAAAACAGTGATAAGATGAAGCTATCAATCATGACTGATAACGCCCGCCACTCGCGAGATCGTGAATAGCCGAAGATAAGGAACAAAATTGCATCAATAGTTGCTAATAATGACTGCGAACTTGAAGAGGTGCTATATGATTCAATCAGTCAGATTGAACAGGAAATGATGTGCTTCGGAGACATGAACGACCTAGCCCGCTAAAACAAAATGCTGAAATCATCTGTGGCCAAACTGAAGCTAATCTTAAAGGAGAAGCTATCTGTGGCGCTGCAGAAGAACAAGGAAGAGCTGATTATCATGTTTGGTTAGTATTCGAACATGATCCACAAACTACTGGAAGATAAGGAAACCCTCACTGATCAACTGGAGTCATCCAAACATCGACTGGATAGCGAACAGCAGCGAGCATAGTCTATCGAACAGGAGTACTAAAACAGAATTCGCATTATCGTTGAAGACAACACGAATCAAATTGATACTACCAAGCACCAGATCGAGTAATTTTTGGATATGATTGGACAGTACGAGAATTAAGTGAGTTTGGAACAGCAGGAGTTGGAGAGACTAAGGGAAAAGGTAGTCGAACTTGAAATTGAAAATGATAAGCTTAAACGTAGGCAAGTTTCTGAGGGTGGCACACAGTCATTGGAGATGACAAGTCGTGGAGAGTTTGAGGAGAGATATGCACAGAAGATTGAGGCACTCCTCTCTTTGCTGGAACAGCTGCAAGATTAAAACACTCAGTTGAATAATTTCCTTAAGTCATGCAAGTGCTCCAGAATCAAAAGCAAAAATCAGAGTCATTCAGATTTTCAAGAGGAGAGTGAATCTGTGGAGTCTGTAACCACCAAATACGAGAGGAAATTACTCTAAGCCGAGAAGGAGGCAATGCGAGACGAGATGATGCTTCGATAGGCCCTAAAAAAGAAGGATTAGTGCATAGATCGGCTAAATCTAATAATAGAGTAGCTGCGTAAAATCAGATATGGCAGCGTTGATAAATAGGTGGAGTAGGCATTGATGCGACAGATTTAAAAGTGATGGCGAGCCTTTTTTGTTATTATTTGTATAAACCTGCAACATTGCCGAAAGGCAGGTTTTCACAACGTTCCAATTCTAATTTTGTTGGTGAATATTAATATACAAGATGTCTTCGGAGGTTTATAGTTGGATGACTGTCCATTCAATGATGCATATTAACATGGATAAATTAAGATTAATTAATATATTAATTAATTAATTCACCACCATGGGCAGAATGTAAGCATTGAGTTATCCAGATTCAAAATAGGCAGAGTTGTTGTTGTCACTCAGGGCAGATTTGCTGGAAAGAAAGCAGTTGTCGTCAAGTCCTACGAGGAGGGAAACAAAGTACACATCATTACATGCAGAAACACAGATTCCCTCACTTGTTGGTGGCTGGCATCGCCAGAAATCCAAGACAGACTAAACGAAGTCTCAACAAAAAGAAGTTCATTAAGAGGACCAGTGTTAAACCTTTCGTCAAGTATATCAATCAGAGCCACGTTATGCCCACTCGATTCGTGGTCAATGACTTCGATCTTAAGGAAGTAAAAGACGACAACCTCAAGACCAAAGATGCTAGAGAAACCCTCAGAAAGAACATTCGCACTGCCTTCGCCGCCACCTATAGAAATTTACCCAACCCTAAGGAGAACGAAAAGGCAGGCCACACTAAATTCTTCTTCAGCAGGCTAAGGTTCTGATCTCAGTCCTATTTAATTCGTATTTTTAAAGACTTCGCGTCAAAATAACTATTCATTAATCACAATAATTAATCCATGTAAACTCTTGGAAACACATCTATAGAAGATCACCTGTTTCTATTCAGAATTTAGGTATTATCAATCAAATTAAAGTCTTATGCTATTGTATGCGAATTGGCAGGCTTTCCACGGTTCGGCAGCGAAAATTTAGAGGCCAGGGAACATAAATTTTCCTTATATTTAATTGTAGGCAATAATTTGGTTAAAACTGGTTTGTTCTGATTAACATTTTAGTTTTTCTTGCGTAGACTAAGCCCCTTCAGAATTGAATGTTTTTTGGGAGTATTACGACTCAGTTCCTTCAGAGGCGATTCTCCATCGCTAACAACAGGCACTTCTTCATCAATATAGCCACTTAGTTATTACAAATGGGAGTTCCAACCCCTTAGATTATACTTAATTCTAATTTCTTTGATAATGCTTAAAGCCAGCATTTCAGGTTTGAATTTAGTGAAGGTAGCCTTTCTGAGGTAGTTCTTGGCGTGTGATAAAATATCGTTTTCAATAAATTCAATGAGCATGCTGCTAACATTGTCGTCTTTGAAGATAACACCGCAGGTGAGGTAGAAATGAAGGATTGTTAGGTAGGTTGTGCGCTGGAGTTAGAAATTCATAGATTCAACTATCTGCCTTTCAGCCTGCTAGTACTCTTGCTGTGTGAAGGATTTATCGGCGTATCTCTGATATCGATCTAAGTAAGGGACGTATTTATCAAGCTCAATGGCCTTACCAGCAACAATTAGCGCTGTACTCGCCCAAAATTATTCATTGATATTGACAGTTCGCTGGCATTGAAAGAAATATAGTCCAAGGGCAAGTGTTTCGTCACTAAAGACAAATTTATCACAGATAGCGGTGAGTAGCATATAAGTCTCCTCGCTGATTTATTTCGGCTATATGACAGGACATTGCGTCTTCCGCAGACTGCCGAGATAGTACCTCAAGTTAAAATGCATCTTTGCTGCGTATTTATTGGTTTTGATAGCTGGGCTGGAGTAGTTGTAGTTTGCACAGTATTTGCATTTGCCGTCTGCGGTAAAGGAGTGTTCGCACTTGCTGATTGTCCGCTACTGATTCATTTTAATAATAAATATATTACTCGTTACACAATAGTTAAATACAAATCAGTGTCAGACTGGCTGCAGGGGGATCTGAGCAAGGGTCTAATATACCATTGCGAGTTGATTGGTTATTTTGAGGGTAATGCTTCGATAGGCGATGACGACCACGATTCGCTCTAGTTTTATGAGAAGCAGAATGAGAATCAGTGATAGAATTAATACTATTTTGATTTATAACTATTTCCAAAAATACTCGGAGTATTTAGCCTCGCATTTCTGGAGAATGTCTCGTTCGTAGACATGGATCAACTTAGTATCTCTCAATTTTGAAGCACTGATAAGGTAAGTGTGAATGAGGGAGTGATTCAATACGAAATGAATGCACTCCATCTTCATCTAATCTTTGGGCCAAAGCATCTCTAGGTATGGCATGGAATTGATGAATTGGAGGGTGCTAACATGTGGATTAAGGATAATGTTAAGTTATTTGTTGACCTCTGCTAGTGAAATAAAGTATTGAGGATATCCAAAAGATTGGGTGATTTACTGCATGTCCTCTTTGATGTAGTAATCTACGACGACATTTGAATCATTGCTTGACGCATACTTTTCAAACGTTTGATAATAGTCCATATACGTAAGATGCCATACTTGATAGTGGGCCAGCAGATTCTTATCATTTGAGCCAGTCTTGGGGTTTAACAGACTATTGACTGCCTGGAGAGATATTTCTTTCATTAAATTAGACGACGATGGCAGTTTTTGAGGAACTTTTAATGATACTTTCATTTGTATGCCAATCTGTTCAATCCAATCTTATAGTATTTGGCTATTTTTTAAGGCCAGTATAATTGCAGTCTCTGTGAATTTATAATTATCCACTCTTTTGTAACCATTATCTTCGTTGGTTTTCAGCAAGCCAGGATTGGAGTTGGCTGTTGTTGAAAAAAGTACTAATTCGTAGCTATCCTGTTCAAAGGTATCAACCTCAGGAAGGTATCTGAGTTGTCCAATCCACTTAAGGCTGCCCACCACGATAACGCTTGGATCGATCCATAATCCTCCATATTCCAGTAAAACTTGTAATTTCAGTATTTATAACAATTGCTGTTCTATATTATTGGCTTGCGAGGCAACGAGAGCTTCATGGTAATGGTCATAGCCATGAAGATAAGTGCGGATATTGCTCTAAGTAATTACTTTCAATGTCCACTGCCCTGATGCAAGGGTTCTCATAAGTTTGTCAATGCACATGTCATGAACAACATCAATGCCCTTGGCTGCCCTGTAGGTCCAAACGGTGTTGGTAATTTCTTAAGAAAGGAGTATATTCTATGTGACAGTAACTCGGTAGAGGCAAACGATCAAAGTCAAAATGTATACCCTCATTTAATATATTGTAAGATCCAACATGATGCATCAATATTATCAATAGGGATCTAGTTACCCCTTGGAAAAAATAAATTGTCTTAGACTAAAGACACATTTACAAAATTTGAATTGTTGTAAGTTATTATTTGCATGAGTAAAAAGAATCAGCTTTTTAAGGAGATGACCCCTCCTACTCTCAGCAGAGTTTTTATGGTGGCTCAGCCTGAAAATTAACTAATTAACGAGCATTGGAAGCATCTAATAACTTGCCTCTAAATCTAGCACGATGGTCGAAAGCATTGCTATTTCATGTACAAAACCAAATGTTTCCTGGCGTTTATAAACTTTTAGGAAGGTTGTTTGCTCTACCAACGCAAGTTCAAGATTCAATACGCTCAAGTATTCGAAATAACCTGTTTGACTATGCGCACAATCACAATAAAGTTCAAAGAGACTCAAAAAAAAGAGGTGATTTTGGGGGTAGGCTTTTTTGATGGTAGTTTTGATATATACAATCTCGTGATCGGTGATAAATCAGTTATTCTTAAGAAGATCACTTCTTTTGGACCGCCTAAAGAGAAGGAGGCTGTTACAAATTTGGTTTTTAGCAAAAAGAATATCTATGCCTCGAGACTGCATTCAGTCACCCTATACAAGGAGGCCTTGGAGGCTGTATTCAACATTATTGTTGAGAATTAATACTAAAAGACAGGAAAGGAGATTGACGATAATAAGATGATTTGCGAAATGTAAACAGTTAAAGTTGGAGAGTTGGGCCAAGGTACTAAATTAGGCATCTTTTCAGGTTTGGCAAGATTATACGTGTTTAATTAGACAGAAGGAGCCAAATCTTTCACCCATAACAGTCTCGAATAGAATGGTTCCATAATTGACGCGATTACCTTTCTGAAAGAAACAGTCGGAGAAGTAATGGTGATTGGGGATACAGGTAATCGACTTAAGATTATCTATAACTTCAGAGGACTGATTTAACGCTTCAATGGATTTAAAAATTACTGTTCAGCTGTGGAGAATATTATCTTCCAGACACATGAGGAGTTATGGGTGGGAGATTATCATGGCTGCATTACCTATTTCCAGCGGGTTCTATCAAATTAGAGTCATGTATCCGATGAGCCAAAATCGCTTCAATTGGTTGATTATGAAATAAAACATTCAGTAAGAGTGATTGAGAATGGAATTAAGGAAATGAAAGTATGTGGGAAGCTATTGTTCATCATGGACACTGAAGCAAATATTCATATATTTGATGTCATACGCTAGGGTAGTATCCGCAGTGAGAAACAGTTAGAGATGGAGGAGATTTAGAGAGAATCGTCGAGTGGCTGATATCTGATAAAAAGGTGACAAGATTTTAATGAACTGAATATATGTGCTATTTTTAATATTAAGATGATTAAATACTCATGAGCATATGCTGAGGGCTATCACTGAATAACCAACATAAAAAATTGTATTTAAGTGTATATTATAAAATTCAAAAATGCTCTTTGCGACGAACTAGCGCAAGACCAACCGACAATCTTTGCTGTCAGTCTACTTCCAAGCTGTGCTGTACTACGATTAAGTATTGTCCTACTTCGCTCTAATATTTCAGTACTTCATCTTCGTCTACAAATACAACATCTTATTCTACACATCGTCAACAATTGCTGGCTAAATCATTTTGCTTTCCATTTTGCTGTGTCTCAACGGAGTGAGATTAACGCTTGCTCGCTCCGGCAATAAGGGCAAAAAGTACTTGCATCTATTCGTGTATCTTGTATTGGATGTATTGCTGATGGTGGGATACATCTATATTCTAAGCATCCAGTCCAATGCGCTCTACTTGGAGATGATAATCTCTATCATAGGAATCGTGTTTACGGGAGTAGGATTTGTCCTGGCGTTGGCCCTCATGATAATGTACAGAGTTAGCCAGTGAGTGATATATTTCCAGTCAAATATTAACATTTGAAGATATGCATCTAAATTATTGGATAATAACCACAATAACCCTAAATTAGTTGGAGCAGAATGGTCTCTTAGATTCTGATTGCACAAGATGACTATTATTATTTTATTGATGAATCTAAAATAACATAATTAACCTTCCAGCGCCCAAATAACACTCCCAACCAGACGCAAGAGTCGCTCAGCTCAAAAGATCAAAATTAATACCAAAGGATTGCCCAAGGATTTCTTTGCAGTTACACCTATAAAACATAAAAAGGCCAAAACCCTATTTACAATACCTTCGTCTCTGGATTATCTAAACCAAACCTGTTACTTTCGTTAGTACAAGGAACCCTCTCTCATTAAGCCGAGGTAAGCACGCAACTACAAGAGCGAACCCAGGTAATTCTCCAACCGCAAAGTTCGGGAAGATGAGTTTAACGAAGAGTTTAATCCGATACAGTACACGTTTTCCAAGAAAATGTTTACGGAGGATTTAAAGCAGTTAAGTCAACGGGCATAACGAAATGAGATAAACTCGTAGCGGAAGGGTGATAGAAGAAACTAGATTTTGAAGAGGAGTCAGAGGAAGTAGACACAGTTCGGATGGGAGTAGCTCCCGGAAGGCAAAGCAAATCTGAACAGTTTCTTCAAGATGAGGATTGGAGAGGGTCGACCACTAATTCTGCATCAACTACGCAATATCCGCAAATAGACGTTGCCGGTTTTGAAGCAAACCAGAAAATATGCTTCATGAATGATATAGTAATATACTTCTGTGCCTATCTAATTGTAGACATATTATATGAAGGAGAAGACTATCATTAAGACTATTCTCCATTGTCCATGTCACTCTCAGAAGAATAATGTATACTAAAGCTAATGCAGGCTGTTGAGTGCAGGATATCCTCTGATGCAATCTTTTCATACATACTCACAGCAGGATTGAGCTTTAGCGCATAAGTTTTCAGTTGACTCAGAATCGATTCCCTTACTTCATTCCATATTTGCCCTATGATTTCAGTCTGATTTTCCTCATTCAATAAAAGTTGGTCTTGAATTTAATGGCCCTCCCTGAGTTTATTCTGGATGTCGTGACTGATGAAATCGTCCATGTTGCTTGCTAAGTTACTGATCTATTTGATTTCCTCCACGATAAACTGACTGTGCTCTCGCTGATAGAAGTGGTAGATGTGGATGTAGTACTCCAACTCCCATACCTGGATCACGAACTTTTTCATTTTATTCAGCACAGCTGTGTCAATTGCTAGAATTTTTATTTTTTATAAGTCGTGCACAGTCTCTTCAACGTCTAACTTCGCAATTCTTTTGATTAAGTTTTTCAACCTCTATGTCCAGCTTTAAATTTTCAAAAAGGATTTACTAAAAAAGACACTATCCAACTGCCTCTTTTTCAGTTCGGACAGGAGAATTAATTCGTGCTCTTTTTTGGAGAGAAATCCGCATTGAAAGTAATTGGTGTGTCCCTTCCATATTTTGAGACAAATCCAACAGAACTCATATTTGCATGTGCATGTCATATGAATGCAACCTCCATCTTTGTTGATACTCTCCTTGCATGAAGGGCAATCCTGTGTAACTATAGCATTTTTAGATTGACTTTCTTTGTCCATTATTAGCCTGTTCCAACTATTTAGGTCACCACACTCCAAAGGAAAGTGAGAACTATACTTGCATATTTGACATAACTTTGTGCCGCACTCGCACTCGATCTATTTTTCGCTTTTATGAATGAGAATTGCCTTGGAACAACTTTAGAGAGGACATAGCTTTACATTTGGACTCTTATCACAATATTTTACACGGAGTAAATTTTAAAAATTAATCTTTAGCGCACTATTATCGAACCATAGCGCTTCCATTAGCTTGTAATTCATGCTATGAGAGCAGTTTTGACATTTCGGAAAAAGTTAAGAAACACTACGATCGGTGAGGTTATAATTCAAATAATCGGTCCAACACTGTTTGCAGAAACTGTGCGAGCATGAGTTGGCGAAGAGAACAGTCTCATTGGTGCATACATCGCAGGTTCCTTACTTCTTTGTTGGAGTGTATCCTTATACATAATTAATCTTGTCGCGTATTGTGTCGAAGAGTTCTATGAGTCTACTCTTATCAAACTGGAAAAGGTACGATATCAGGAGGGTGTCACCAGTCGGTAGGAAAGTTAATTCGCAATTTTGATTGACTTAGGTCATAATAGTATAGATGATCTCTTCCTTCTAGCAGATGGAGTAAGCCTTATCATCGTAAGGGTAGGACTATTCGTATTAAATGGGGTAGTCTTCCGAATCCATTTCTTCTTGATACTCCTCCTGATACTAGTTATCGTTCATGATTATATAAGTCTAGGTAATTATGTGAAAGAGGCATTCATACTTCTAGTCTATTTTTAAGACTTCTGAAAGAATCTGATGATTTTTATGCTGTTGAAAAATCTTCTGTTTTATAAGGATTTTACCTCAATCAGTTACGATCATTAAATTCATTTTGAGTTTAAGTAACTATGCTCCTCTTACTAATTGTTTGTTGCTTTGGCGTATAATTTATATTTTATACCATCGTGAGATTGCCTCATGGAGATATTGGAAAAGAATTAGTACCATACCGATGATCCCTACATCAAAGAGCTTATTAACGAGGAAATACGACGAGAAATTGCAGTGAACATGAACCAGGGCGACCAGGAGCAAACCAAACAGAAGAAAGGCAAGTCTTCTCACGAACAAAACCTCATCAACCTCAAGAATAACGACAATAAATTCAAGTATCTATGGGGAGACAACGAAGATGCAGAAGATATCGATTACGAAGAAGAAGAACGCCGTAAAAGAGATCACTAAATGCAGTTTGTAGAACCACCACGCTTCAAAGTTATAGGCTACATCAATGACAGAGGCTCTAAACTACGCCGTAAGCCTATTATGCGCATGTCCGACCTTTACCTGAGTAACAATCCACGCATTCGGAGATTAGTCAATCGCATATTCGAGCGGCAGATCTATGGACGTCAGTAACCTAAAAAATAGGAAGAGGGCAATGTGATAATTGCAAAGACGACATCGAACGTAGCTGAACTATAATAGATTCTTAAGAAATACGAAAATCAGGAGGAAGACTACGGATTCTAGAATGAACAATTGCAGTTGGATGAGTAGCAGCTGGAGGAGTACATAATTGACCGGAGTCAATCCAAGCAAAACTATTTCCTCTTCTACAAAAACGAAATACCATTGGCCAACAATTATCAAATTAAAAACAATCCTCTCAACAGTCGACATTTTTTGAAGCGTTTACATCATGATGTCAAAGAGATGGAGAGCAGGTATAACAAACCGGAGGATGAAGATCAGAAGGATAGTGAGGAGGTGGAAGTAAACGGGAAGAAGAGGGAGGAAGACGGAAAAAAGGTAAAGGAATATTTTGGGCAGTTTAGAAAATCAACCAAAGCGCATAATGGGCAACGCTTACGACTCGAGGACAACTTCGATAACCGAACTAAAGCGAGTGACGCAGTCATTAACTAGATTCTGGATTATTACTCATACGTTGATAATGAAATTCTGGAGTAAAAATATAAGTTAGGTTTGGAAGCCAACGACCGACTGTAGCTTAACTTGAGCAATCCTTATTTTTTCCAGCCAAAATTACATACGATCCTTCATCGTGAGAAGGAGTTTATGCAGGAAAGTGAATACAATGCTAAACTCGCAGAAGCCAATAAGGGCAATAAAATTGGAGACAAGTCGCTGGCCTCAGGAGAACATGGACTGGGTGGGCGAAGCAAATTGCTCAGTGGAATGGAAGGTGATGGCCGTGAGTTTATGTAAGGAGGAGAAGAGTAGCAAACCACAATATAAAAGGTTATTGAGGTATAGATCAAGAATGTTTACAAGGAGCCTTTGAAGCACTCTGAGCTGGCGACTAAATTTTAATTTGTGAAGTTCACTCTGGAGGAGGATTGCTTTAATCTCTACCATCGATATTCCTTCCCTTTTCATGATCATCTCTCTAATGGAAAGGTTCGAATTTAACTTGTATCTCATAAATCGAGAAAAACTAAGGCTAATGGACTTGTGATCAATGCAGAGATGAAGGAGAGCAACTAAAAGTTTTCGCGAAGGGAGGACCTTTCGCTAGCAAAAGGGTAATTTATTTTGGTGGAGCATATCGAGGAAACTCCCTTATTGATGTCAAGTGTAGGCATGTGCGAGCGTATGTTTATTCAAGTCAACTACTTAGAAATACTGTAGAGAATGAAGACTGAAATCATCAATAGTAAAAGCTTTGAGGAAATGGAAGAGGAACGTGATAAGCGAAGGACACAATCGGATATGACTTACTTAAGACACTGCTAACTCTGGCGCAAGATTATTCTCGATATTTTTGGATAAAACGGAAAACAATTCTATTGGGAACCCAAGAACAATGGTAAACTTATAGGCATACCCTAAGGACCAGGAGTCGCCCTCCTCGAGAACAACTTGTGCACCATGCCCATAGTCCGCAAGAAAACTAGCACAAGAGATTTCTTATTAGTTAGAGAGGGCAAAAGATGGGTCATTCGACGAATTGACAGTCTCTATGTAAGCGGGCAAGTCTAACCTCACAAAAAGGTCTTTTGTCCAGGTTCAAGGCAGCATACTGAATTTAAGCTCGCCTACGAAAAGGCCTATATCGTCAAACAAATTCGGGAGTATGGCAGTGTTAATTTTGACCAGCTGAAACTCACTTTCAAATTAGAGACGGAGAATAGCTTAAGAAAAGCTTTGAAGAATGCCAATGCAATATCGAAGGACTCTAAGAACTACCGACTAGCTAGTGACCCAATAAGTTCTGGTGAAAATGACCTTACTCCGGAGGACGTCTGTCTGTATGAAAGGATGCAAAAGAGTCTATGTGAGTTAAAATAAGTGGGTATAAGCGACATTCGAAGCAATGAGAAGATGAAAAACGTGTTAAAATAATTTAACCGCAAGCATTTCAATAGTCATTAGCGGATAGCTATCGCACGTATGATCCGAGAGCAACTGCAACTGACTAGCTGGTATTTGACGGATTCGTTCCTTAAATATCGTCAGAAGGCCAGTAAAATTGAAATCAATGGGTTTGCAGATCCCACAAAAGGGAGGGGCGGCTATTCATACATTAATAAACCCCAGAAAGAAAGGACCAGCAAGGAGGATATGGAGGAGAAGGCAGAGAAACAGAAATCATTTCAGGTGTCAGATTTACGTAAGCTCAACTGTGAATCATCGCGAGAATTACTGCGCAATATGGGACATAATGAAGATGAGATCGATGTTAAGAGTCGATGGCAACTGATTAAATAGCTTAAAAATAAGGAGGGTACTGAGTTTTCGAGGCGTGAGCGGGAGACCAAAAATAAGAAGATTGAAAATTAAAAGAAGGAAATCAGTAAAAATTTCAATCGACTGTTGGCCTATCTGAACGATCAAACTTAGGAACCAGCTTTTGACTATTGTCGTCAGAAAAAAAATAAATTGGAAGATTATATGCAACGAGAGCGGTAATACTGGGAGAAGATCAAGCGAAAGTACGGTAAGCCCGGAGATTTGAGTCAAATTAAGGAAGAGCAGAAGTCTGATGATAGTGATGAGGATGATTGAATTAAGGTAGCTAACTTATTGCTTAGTTATATTATCTGATAATAATTGTATAAATGCAGGATTAAAATGATTTATCAATCATTTTTTATGAGCAGATAGTCACTGACTTCAGTCGAGCAGTTCTGGCATTTTCATTTTGCAGACAACTTTTCAGACAATCCGACTGAAAATCCAACAAAAATACTGAGATTTCTAATTTAAATAAAGAATATATATATAATAAGCAATTGATAAAGATCAGACGATATCTGACACTTTCTTGTTGCGATGCAAATCCTAAATAAATTGAAAAATGGGCCTGGGATACCAGCGTTAGGGTCGAAGTCCTTCAAACCAACACATATGACCTCCTTTTTCAGTTAGGATGAATTTAATGTTTGAATTTTGCCTTATGGCATCGACTGGAACTGACTCAATTTTTACCATTGGATCGTCACGAGCAGTTATTATTAATGTTTTGATGGGAAACTGCGCAATTTGATTGGAAGATACTTTGAAACGAGCGAAGACACTATCGAGGGGCTCTCCCATTAACGGTTCAGTGATTCTTTAATGAAACTACCTCAGATTGGCTGAAGATCGCATGTGATTTTCATCAACTACTCCGCTTCTCCACCAGAACTGCATTTCATAATGTCTGCACACCACACTGTTGATATAATACTTGATGAAGTAGCGTTGGTATACCTAATTCATGTTGGAAATCACGTAACCGACGTCAAAAGGAGAACACATCAGACTTAAAGAAGCCAAATTAGAAATTAAAGGGCTTGAAGGGTTTTGCAAGAGAAACCTAAGTAGGTAGTTGCCTCCTAAACTCATTCCTACGAGATGAAGTGGACGGTGAGGAAAGTATGTCTTGATTCGTTGTAAAGTAGCTTAGAGTTCGTGGAAGTGGAGTCCAATGAAGGGAATAGGACTGGTCATCTAACTATTGAAGCCTCGACTATTGAGACAAAGGCAAGTATATCCCCTCTCTATCGACATCTTAGCCATGATTTTCATATACTTGCACTCACTGCCTCCAGTCATTCCATGCATCACGAGGATAATAGGTACATTTTCTCTCCCCTTTTCTGTTTCAAACTTGTTGACCCAGTCTAAGCAGACATGTCCGCCATCAACGAAGAAGATCTTTTCGCGTTAGTACTCCACCTTAATGCTTGGCGAAAACAGCTCATAGATGGATTGGAAAGTATGATGGGGGAGGAGAGGGGCTGGTTTATAAATATAAGGAGACGGTTTCTGCTTTGGTTTGAAGAGGGTGAGGCCACGCCACAATTTTATCAGATGCATTAATAATAATTTACATTAACTAATTTTTGAGATATACTTATATGCTATCATTTACCTATTGTTACTGATTCACCATGCTGAATGGCAAGGAATTATTGTTTGGGCAGACTGTGGCTTTTCTTTGCTTATTCGAGGTCGTATTTGGCCTGGCAGAACTTTTACATTCCGAGGGGAAAAGTACCCCAGTGAACGCCAATTGATTGCTTGCTCTTGAGCTATTTGTGGATCTTGACGGCTTACTGTGGGTCGATATGTTGCGGGCTAAGCAACTCTCTGGGCTCGTAGGCTCCGATTGGGAGAATGGTTAAATCAAACGGTCCGAATTTATCTCCTATTTACTTGAACACTCCGCAGTAGCCCGTATCGCCCGAATAGAATATACGTTGCCCATGAGGAGTGAATATCACAAACCCACCCCAAAGGCGGGTGTTGTAATCATTCATTCCTCGTCTAGACCAGTGACAAACAGGAACGAAAACGATTTCATATTTATGATCATTGATTGTGATAGGAATTCTGTCCATCCAATCCATTTCTCGGAGGTCAGCTGTCTTAGGAAATACTCCTTTGGAACCTAGTCCAGCTACGAAAACAGGCTTAAATTATTTTTACAATTCCTCAAGGGCATATTCATCAAGATGATCGTAGTGGTCATGGCTTACTAACACGAGGTCTATCTTAGGTAACTCCTTTATTGGACAGGCAGGCTCCCTAAATCTTTTTGGCCCTGCAAATTGATAAGGTGAGGATCTTTAAGCAAAGACGGGGTCAATCATGAGATTATCATTACCGACTTGAATGACTGCCGTCGAATGTCCAATCCAAGTGTATCTGATGGCAGTTTCCGAGTCATTGTTAAAGACAGGTTTAACCATTGGAAGTTATCTTTCTAATTCCTCAAGTTATTATTTTGTGGTTGGTTCTCTGAGTTTATTAACTTTGCTCGTGAACTTGTACTTGAGAAATGTATAGCCGGCGTTTAAGAATCCGCCATCTACCATAGTCCCCCTCAATTCATTGAATCGCAGATCGAACGTCTGTTTGCTAAAAAATCCTCCTTATATTTTATCAGATGGCTTTAGAAAGACGTACTACCGATGCTAGTTCTTCTCCTCCTCCTAACGGACTTCGTCTTGACGATAGACATCCTTGTTTTCTAGTATCATCTTAATTGATTTACTATATGGTTAAAATATCATTTTGACAGGATTTAACTCAGAAAACCTCTATACAATTCCGAGGCAACATTTGATGTATTTCATAGTTAAACAGTTAAAATTTAATCATGGCAGTGATGATATTATGAATTCATTATTAGAATAAAATTAATACGTTTTAAATTCTGATCTATAAGAATCAGTGTTATTGACTGCAACAGGAAAGGGAATAATTAGAAAAGGACACTTTGGGGTGAGCTTATAATATTTATTTACCTACAACACAATCATTACAAACACTAAGGGAATGGACAAATCAATCTTAGTAATGCCTGCTTCACAAGATAACAACTGTCGAATATGTTTAGAGCCCGTTATCCTGAATTAAACAAAGGATTTATGCCGCTGCAGAGGTGGTCTCGAATGCTTTCATTTGTGTTGTCTAATGGAATGGGTAAGCAGATCCTAAAAACTGACAGACCTTAATGAAAATCTTTTCTTTCACTGCGACGTGTGCAAGTAGAGAATAATTATTGAGTAAAAAACCAGCTATGATTTTTTGTCTCTCGTGGAATTCAAATAACGAATCACAACGATGACCTGTGAAGCTCTAATGTTATTCACGTTTCTTATAGTCTTTGTACTTTCCTTGATTGCCGAATCAGCTTTGATGTCTTCATGCTCATAGCTGAAATAGATCATGGAAATCATGCTAATATTTACCTCGATCCTCCTGTTGGGCGCTCTTTCAATTTTCCTCTATAAATTCACCGTAAAAAAGCAATCACTCATTACCGGATTCAAAAAATACCCCAAAGCTAATAAAAATGCAATAATAAATTTCAATAACACTGAAATGACATTTTCACGATGACTGCGCCTATAAAGTGATTGATTTAAGTTATCTGCGATCTTGTCCTATCAATGTATCATGGATTAATTGAGATAGAATCAGAACTCGATTGTACGGGGCGCCAGTTTGTATTGCGAGAATATTTTGGAAGTGAGTCGGTTTATTAGGAGACGCTCGCCTCTCTTTACAAGTTTACTCTCAAAACGCAAGCACTATGGTATAAGGCCCACCCGGTTTCGTTTCCCGAACTCGTACTGCCGTATTTCCTGATTTTGCAGGTCAAAGAATTAGTTAACAGTTATCTTTTTGCGACTTCGCACCTTTTACTCCATGAGTTTGTCAATAGAGTTCACCTGCCTCCGAAAAAGAGAAGTCAACCCTTTATGGAGATAATTGATGTCATTTTGGTTGGTCTCTTCCTCCTCTTCTCGAAAATTAGTCTCAATGCGAGTTATCGAGTTACTTTTGGAGTATGACATTTCAGTCGTAAATCTTTTGGGTCTTTTCGTATATATTCGGGAGAGTTGTTTGATACCATCGTTGCGGATAAAGCTATTTTTTCTGCAGTTGTCAGTCACAAAGCTGTTTTCTTAATTATCAACTTCTCTCACATACAGTCTTTTAATTTGATGGTAATCGTCATTCTTATCTGCTTTCTCTTTAGTCTACGGGTTTACAAATTCAGCTGCGATGTTCGTGGAATAGGATTCATCTTTGCTTCTTCGTATTAGTCGCTTTGCAAATTAATACTTGTCGATATGATAGAGTCGATATGACAGGTTATGCCTGAAGATCTTGGATAGCTTTTCCTTATCGAATAGTTTGTGAGGGCTGAACTGTTAGTTCATGCTACCGGGGCTGAATTGATAATAAAATATAGCAAATCTGATGTAATGAGAGATGCATAATAATGAAAGTTAATTTGTCATTGCTAATTCATCACAATAATTTTTAATGAGGCAGGCAATGAACTACGATGCCAATCAGACCAATCTATTCACCATGTGGTTGGTCGAATCAGAAAGACTCAACCATATCCGTCGCTTGAACACGATTTACCAATAAAAAAGTCATTCGAAGAAGGGACATGAGTAACATGAAGTCGAGAAGAATCATTATATGCTGCTACATCTCAAAAATAAGGAGAAGGATGCCCAGCGCAAACTGAAATCAGAACAAGTGAGGATTAACTACTAAAATTAAATACTGAGGAATAAACTTATCGATGCTTCAGTCAATGGAACAATCATTCCAAGGATAGCACACAGTAGTAACCCCAAAAAAAGTTAGACTCATGGGGAAAGTTCAGGACCATCGTTGAAGTAAGCCTGCAGCGACAAGAAAAGTCCAAGCTATTCAGTGAACTATATCCGAAGACAATAGAAGATTAAAATTACTGAGGAAAACTCTAAATTTTATCAGAAACTGGCCAACATAAAGAGCGATGTCATAACCAAGCTTGGTATCAGTGATCATCAGAGGAAAACAGAAGAACTGAAGGACAAGCTGTAGAAAAGATCCCCCAAGAAAGTGAAGATGCTGCGAAGTTTTTTCAAGCGTCGACACCTGTAGATGGGTGAAACACTGGTTCCTGCCTACATAAAATCATCGATATAAAACGAAGAGTAAGTTCAAAATGAGTGATGGTTCATAATTTATTCATAACTATCATTTCTTCTTTAATTTTGACAGGAGATGCTGCAGGATCTTTTGGTTGCGCAACATGTTGGCGGTCGAGAGGTTTTTAGGGTTGAAGGACACGGAGATAGGCTTTTGGAGGGGGAGGCTGTTGATGAGGCGAACAGTTTCACAAATAGGGTTGAAAGTAATGTGAAAAGATAATGAGTTTGGCTATAGGTATACCAATTCTAATGAGGGGTTGGGGTTGGGGTTGGGGTTGGGGTTGGG
>Ga0302185_10001086_pt1 | contig 19525 bp, 16 predicted proteins | sample II_Bog_E1_1_FD_200231 | JGI IMG/M metagenome (GOLD analysis project Ga0302185, IMG submission 200231) | Peat permafrost microbial communities from Stordalen Mire near Abisko, Sweden - II_Bog_E1_2 | ecosystem: Environmental > Terrestrial > Soil > Wetlands > Peat | place: Sweden: Abisko... | reverse complement strand
GTCGGGGTTGAAGCTGGTGATACCGGTTTTAAGTCGTAAGTCATAAGTCGAGAGTCGTAAGTCGGTGGTTAGTTTAGCTATGCGTGCGGTGCGAGTCGCTACCGTAATTTGCCGATTTTATGACTTTTAATTTGGTATTTCTATTACCTTTGGCTGGCGTGCGATAGGCAGGCAAAATAATTCTTATATAGTCAGTTCCAATGAAGAAAAATATAGCACTACTTGCAGGCGGGTATTCGGGCGAATATGCCATTTCCATACAGACTGCAGCAACCATTGAAAAAAATCTTGATGATAAAATATACAATGTATACAAGATCATTATTGTAAAAGAAGAGTGGTATTACCTGGACGGGGAGAAAAAGATACAGGTAGATAAGAATGATTTTTCGCTAACCGTGGGTGGTAAGAAGGTGAACTTTGACTGTGCGTTCATCGCGATGCACGGCACACCGGGCGAGGATGGCCGTATACAGGGCTACCTGGATATGCTGCAGATACCATATACCACTTGCAACTCGATAGTATCTGCACTGACTTTTAATAAGAGCTATTGCAATAAGGTGGTGAAAGCTTTTAATGTGGTGAATATTGCCAATTCGGTGCACCTGATAAAGGGTGAGCCGTACTCTATGGGCGCGATACTTGATGTGATGAAGTTGCCTGTATTTGTAAAGCCAAACGAAAGTGGCAGCAGCCTGGGTGTAAGCAAGGTGAAGGTGGTGGAAGAATTGCTGCCAGCTATAGAAAAGGCATTTAGGGAAGATAACCAGGTGCTCATAGAGGAATTTATTGAAGGTCGTGAACTTACGATAGGGGTGTATAAAACGAACGGGCATATCAAGGCGCTACCAGCCACGGAAATAGTGAGCAAGAATGAGTTCTTTGATTATGAAGCTAAGTACACACCGGGTGTAACGAAAGAGATAACGCCAGCGAAAATAGAAGACTCACTGAAGGCCCAGCTTGAAAATAAGGCGACTTACATATACCGGCACCTGAACTGCAGGGGCATAGTACGTATGGACTTTATATTGCAGCAGAAGAGCAATAAATTGTTTTTCCTTGAGGTGAATACTATGCCTGGGCAGAGTGAGAACAGCATAGTGCCGCAGCAGGTAAGGGCGGCGGGCATGAAATTGAAAGACTTTTATGGGGAGATACTGGAGGATTGCCTGAGGGTAAATAGTTAAAAGGTTAAAAGGTTAAAAGGGTAAAGGGCAATACGGCTTTTATTTTTTTACTTATTTGAAACTCAAATGACTTACCATTTTTGCGCGATTAACTTATCTGACTTTTTTGACCCAATAACCGTTAACTAATAATGAAACCTATTAACTAATTAGCGATTTAACTTCTTAACTTCTTTAAACCGGATGGAAAAAAGTATAAGAAAAACCTTTGTATTTAACCTGGTGGTGGTGCTGGCATTGTGCTCTATATTGTATATGAGCTTCTTTGGCATGCTGCACTGGCTCACCAAGCATGGTGAGGAGGTGAAAATACCTAACCTGAATGGGAAAAGCATGGATTCGGCAGTGGCACTGCTGCGAAGCCTGCACTTTGAGGTGAATGTAGACTCTACTTATGAGCCGGCATCAAGACCACTGGTGGTGCTGAAGCAGGTGCCTGATACGGGATCTATAGTAAAGGAAGGGCGCACTGTATTCCTGACGGTGAATATGCTGACCCCGCCGAGGATACCGATGCCTAACCTGGTGAACCTGTCGCTGAGAAGTGCGGAGATGCTGCTGCACAATAATAAACTGCTGCTGGGTGATACTATTTACAAGCCTGATATAGCAGCGGGGGCTATACTGGAGCAACGTTATAAAGGGCAGGTGATCAATCCCGGCGAGCTTATACTACAGGGTAGTAAGATAGGCCTTGTAATTGGTAACGGGCTTGGCAATACCGAGTGGGATGTGCCGGATGTAACGGGGCTGGCAGTAGATGATGCCATGACCATCCTGAACCAGTATAACATACAAACTATACTGACTGTTCAGGACCAGCTGACCGAGATAAGAGATACGAGCTCGGCGATCATTGTAGACCAGGACCCAAAGCCGCTCAATGACAAAGGAGAAGTGAACCGGATAAAAATGGGGAGCATGATCAACCTGATCATAAAACAAGATTAGAATGAGTTAATATGTGCGCGGCGGAGCGGACAATACAAATGCCCTGAAAAACGTTAAGTAGGCAGACTAAAACCTGAACAGTGAATAGAGTTATTATTGCTATATGTTTTTTGCTTAGTATTATCACTATAACCGGTGATGTGAGTGGGCAGGAACTTGTGGCGCCCATTAATTACAATCCTGTGCTGAAGGGGCATAAAACACTGCCCCGCCGGGCACCCAAAACGGCCGGGGCAACAGCACTCACACTTCCCTTTTTTGAAGACTTTAGCAGCTACTGGATATACCCTGACTCTACCAAATGGATGGATGATGAGGTGTATATCAACAACACGATGTGCGTGAGCCCGATAGACCGGGGATGTGCCACATTTGATGACCTGAACAGTTTGGGTATGCCTTATGACAGCTTCAGCACCACCGCCGTAAACTATGCCGACAGCCTGACATCGCGGCCCATAGACCTGAGTGGCTATACACCTGCTGATAGTTTGTACCTCAGTTTTTATTACCAGCCGCAAGGCCACGGTTTTTACCCGATATACGGCGATTCGCTGATGCTGTATTTTGTAGATAAATATGGCGGTGTGGTGAAGGAATGGTCGATAGATGGCGGGATCGGTGTGCAGCCGTTCCAGCAGGTAATGATACCGTTATTGGACACGATCTTCTTTGATACTGCGTTTCAATTCCGGTTTGTAAATATTGCATCGCTCGACTATTCGGATGCGGTATGGAATGTGGACTATATAAGGCTGGCAGCTAACCGCAGTGTGGGGGACAGCACTGTGCCGGATGTAGCATTTACATCGAACCCCACTTTTTTGCTGAATGACTATACCTCGATGCCATACAATCAATTTAAGGCAAACCCACTGAGTGAAATGGCCACGCATATCTATGACACGATACAGAACGATTCGTCTCTGTTCCAGTCGGCCATAAATGGTTCCATGATCGTCACTGATAAAGGCACGGGCACCGTGCTTACCAGCGGCACTTATACAAGTTCGCTGGCCGGATATCAAAAAGAGCAAGTGGCTACAGCTTCATCGATACCGGTGGGCACGTTGCCAAGCTATGCCGCAGGAACGAGGGTGGATTTCGGGATCGAATATTATTTGCAAAGCACACCATCTACCGGGGTTACGGTGAATGATACGATAGTAAAAGACCAGGTATTTGATAATTACCTGGCTTATGATGATGGCACGGCAGAGAAGAGTTATTACCTCAATTTATTTCCTACGCTGGATGGGCGCATAGCTATAGAATATCACCTTGATGAGCCGGACACGATAAGAGGGATGGCTATTTATTTTGGAAGGCAATTGCCGTACCCGGTTTACAAGACCTTTAATATTTTTATATGGACGGCGCTGAAAGATATAAATGGCGCTAGTGCGGATGTGGCTGTAGATTCTGATGAAGCGCTAATACCTTATTACAACGACACGACAAATAACTTCTGGACCTATGCATTTACTACACCTGTGGTGTTGCCGGCGGGTACTTTTTATGCAGGCACACAGCAGATAGCTGGTGCCGGTGATGATAGCTTATACTTTGGGCTGGATGCGAACAGGATAGGCTCTAACCATGCCTATTACAATGTGCTGGATGCCTGGACACCATCGCAGATCAGCGGGGCTATAATGATGCGGCCAATATTAGGACATTCAGTGTATAATACCAGTATAAAAGAAGTGAACGCAACCCCGCAGCAATGGAAGGTAATGCCTAACCCGGCAAGAGATGAGTTGCAATTTCAATTTGAAAGCAATGAAAATGCTGCTTATTTTGTTACAGATATACGCGGGGTAACGATAAAGCAGGGGCATGTGGCCAGTGGCAAAACAATAGATATATCAGGCTTAACGCCGGGGATGTATTTTGTAAATCTCGGAGGGGGAGTCATATCAGGAGCACCACAAAAAATAATTAAGCTATAGCGCGCAATTTTTCAAAACGGACTATATGAAAAACATTACAGTAGAAGAACTAAAAAGCAGGCTGGACGCAGGTGAACACCTGCACATTATAGATGTGCGGGAGCCATCGGAATATGCTGAGTTTAATATTGGTGGCAAGCTGGTGCCACTTGGCCTCATTATGAACATGCAACTTGAAGACCTGGAAGATCTCAAAAATGAAGAACTGATCATACATTGCAAGGCGGGTAGCCGGAGCATGCAGGCCTGCATGATGCTGGAACAAGCGGGATATACCAATGTGGTAAATGTAACAGGCGGCACCATGGCCTGGAAAAAAATGACAGGCGTTGCCTAGCAGAAATACTATTGTGTATGTTCCCGTGGTGAAATTTAACATTATTCACCGGGTTTAACATGTAATTATTCTATCAAGAAAATTTACACAATTAAAATTTATATATTAACGGAAACTTATTATTCATTCTTAGCGCGTAATATATATGTTTTGTCTGTTATTATAATATTATTTTTATCAAAAATGCCATTTTTAAGTAAATTTATTTTGTTAAATTTGCTTTCGTTTTAGATAATTTTATTAAGAATTATTGTGCCCCTAAGATTTTGGCATTGCAAGAGGCCCGCAATGGCTTAAATCTATTTTTGATAAAGCGAAAATTGAGATTGTTAGTGAAATTTAGTTAAAATATAAACAAAATCGAATGCTCATGAGATTTTTATCTTTTATGTCTTTTCTTCTCCTGGCTGGGACTTACAGCGTTTCCGGACAAGTCAGAGACGAATATTTTCGGAGTTTGTTTGTTGATGTGATGGGGAGTGCAGGGCTTATGAGCGACAATATAAAAACTATTCCATTATCGACTAATTATCTGGATGCATTGAGCAACTCTTACCAGGGGAAATTGAAATTTACAAAGGGATTATCTGCGGGTGGCAATGCTGATGTTGGGTATTACTTCAATAAAAAAAGAACGATAGGCATAGCAACGGGAGTGAATTATTATTCGCAGTATGGCAAACTTGGTATGGATTCTTTTCATGTAGAATTTAAAGCTTCTAACCCGAATGACCCGAATGGCGGCGCTTACAGACAGGTTATCTCGACAGACCATGCTATCAGCGAGTCGATACAGTTTAAGAACACCAGCATTCCGATCATGTTGCTGTACAAATACGTGATCAGCAAAGACCTTTTTCTTACAGCCGGTGCAGGTGCAGTTTACAATGTGAATGTGGCCACGACTTATAACACAAACGCCAATTTTGATTACGAAGCCATATACGAATTTGAAGGGATCAATAACCCCGTTTATGATAATTCGATCGTGCCAAACAGCGGGGATGTACTGATCACAAAGGCATGGTATGAAGCCTATCTTGCAAAGCACCCGAACTCGCCGACACTGAATGATTATTTTCAATCGGCTAATGATTCAGGGTTTGCAAAGGGTAGTGTAGGGCTGAATGAAAAAGTAAACAAGAATACCGGCAGTGTGAATTTTAAAACGGGATCGTGGGGCTATACAGCGCAGGTAGCAGCGAATTACAGGCTGGCTAAAAATGTGTATATCCAGGGCGGTATATACTATACAGGCCAGTCGTTCAAAAACTCAACTTCTAACAATTCGTTGACACTGACCAGCCAAAAGATACAGAGTAAAACAGGCCAGGACCTTGGTGTGAATTACAACTCATTACTTAATGAAGTGCAGACATTGAGCAGCAGTAATTATGGTATTACCATAGGCGTGCGTGTTTACATCAACAAATCAGCATGGACGCACCTTGATCCTGATGCAATGAGCAGGATAACACCAGAAGGGCCAAAGGCAAAATAATAACTTTACAAAGCCGATCAAAATATTAAAGATCCCTGCAAATATTGCGGGGATCTTTGTTTATGACCCTTCATCTTCCGGTTATATTTTTCGCAGATAAGCACATAAGAAAAGAATTAGCCAATATTGTTTTTTAATTCAGTTTTTGTGCTAATTTTCCTAAAATAATTGTATGAAAAAAGTAGGCATAATAGGTTCCGGAATAGTAGCGCAAGCTTTGGGTAATGGGTTCCTGAAGCATGGATATGAAGTGATGTTGAGCTCGCGCAACATAAACAAACTAAAGGATTGGAAAGAGAATGCAGGTGGCCATGCCTATACCGGCAGTTTTGCTGATGCAGCAAATTTTGGAAAGATAATAGTGCTTGCCGTAAAGGGGATTGTAGCTGCTGCTGCCATAGAAGAGGCAGGGCCTCAAAACCTGCAATGGAAGACTGTGATAGACGCAACAAACCCTATAGCAGAAGGTGCTCCTGAGAATGGGGTATTGAGGTTTTTTACGAGCCTTGATGAGTCGTTGATGGAGCAACTACAAACACAGTTTCCCGAGGTGCATTTTGTGAAGGCATTTAATAGTATAGGTAATGCTTTTATGGTAGACCCCGCGTTTAAGGAAAAGCCTACGATGTTTATATGCGGTAATAATGATGCCTCTAAAAGAGAAGTGAGCGAGATACTTGTCCGGTTTGGCTGGGAGGTGGAAGATATGGGTAAGGATACTGCTGCAAGGGCTATTGAGCCTTTATGTATGTTGTGGTGCATTCCCGGCATGCTGCGCGGGCAATGGAGCCATGGTTTCAGGATGATAAAGATGTAGTTATGCTGATAAACACAGCCCCAAATGGACATTTATTATGGGTGGATTATTTGGGGCCGATTGTTTTTTTCGTGCATATACTTCAGGTAGTTCCGGGCTTCCGGGCCTGTGTTGAAGATGAGATCAATTACAGAAACGTAGTGCTCGAAAGGAGGAAATAGCTGGGGATACTCACGATAATTGTTATACACCATGTAAGTCAGCTTAATGTTGGCCGCCTTGAAGAAGTCTTCTATGATGTAGTTTTGTGCTGATGGGCCGGAGATATACTCACTACCGCCTGCCTGTTGCACCAGGTTCACCAGGCGCTCTGTTTTCCCCTCGGTTAATTTATAATCTGTGGAAAACGATATTTTGGTATTGATATCGAGTATGCCCGTGATTGTTTTTATAAGCTGGTAATTGATCTGGCTCAGAAAGCGTTTATTCCCACGCAGATAAAAGTCTTCAAAAATGTCTTTATAATCCTTGAAAAAAGGCGCTTTTGAATAATTGTGTATGATGGCAGACCAATGTTTTTTCCCCCAGTTAACATCGGATATTTGAGTTTCATTGATTCTTTTATAATGTTTCCCTATGGGGATAGTAAGCCACATAGGCCCATTACGGGTTTTGATCTTGTTCCTGTTTCTCCAATCACTCCGGGTATACTGGACATCGTCATACAGTATAAATTCATCTACACAACCAATCATATCAAAATACCCTTTCCATGGTATATAATTAGATTGGAGGATCGCAACTTTTTTCATTAAAACTCTAGGGGGGTATTTTTGACCTTGATTTGGTAAAGGTAAAAAAGTATGTTGATATATAACAGCGTGAATGGCATAATTAAAATATGGAAAACATCATGGTTCTTTAAGGCGATACGATATGCATGTAACCTAAATGAATTATATAATTGCTGATTTTTTTTTTATTTTTGAACAATACTGGAGATTGACGTTTACTGGCTTGATAAATGGGTGAAAATAGTTTTAACGATCCTGAAATGGGTGAAAAAAATAATAAACCGTTAGTAAGTGTATGTATACCGGTTTATAATGGTGCGGATTTTATTGAATTTGCGATCAATTCGGTCCTTGAACAAGATTTTTCTGACTATGAGGTCATTATCGTTGATAATAAATCGACAGACAATACTCTAGATATAGTACGAAGGTATAATGATAGCAGAATAGTAATATTTCAAAACGATTCCAATATAGGTATGGTCCCGAATTGGAACCGGTGCATAGCGTATGCAAGCGGTGAGTATATTAAGCTATTGCCGGCAGATGATTTTTTATACCCGGGTTGCCTGAGATCAGAGACTGATGTGTTGACAAAGGATAAACAAAAAAAAATAAGCCTTGTCACCGCGCGGAAGAATATAATAAACAGTAGAGGAAAGGTACTGTTTAGCAGGGGATATGCCAAGCGTGAAGTACAGGTGGATGGTTGTGCGGCCATTAACAGGATAATCAGAAAGGGTGGAGGGAACCTGATAGGAGAGGCCGGGGTGGTGATGTTCAGAAAGGAGATACTTTTAAAGACCGGGCCATTCAATTCTGAGCTGTTTTATGTGCTGGATATTGACTTGTGGTTTAAGATGCTTACCCATGGCGACTTATATGTGCTCCCCGGGGTTTTAGGCTCGTTCAGGATATCAGAGAGCTCAGCAAGCATAACGGTGGTTGACACTCAGAAGCGGGATATTGTGGCTTTCATGGGTAAGATATACGGTAATAAAGAGTTTGGTTTAAAACGGATGAATTACAAATTGGGGTTGTTAAATGTTAATATACTCACTTTCGTAAAAAAAATATTGTATAAAATAATACTCTAGTTTTTATTATTTAAAGAAGAACTTCTGATGGCCGCTAAACAAGTTGATATTTCAATAATAATACCGATATATAATGAGCAGGAGTCGATACCGGAGCTTTATAAAAGGCTGCTGGAGAATGTGGTAAAAGTATCGGATAATTATGAACTGATCTTCATAAATGATGGCAGCAAAGACCACTCGCTATTTAAACTCATGGAGTTGTCGAAGGAAAATAGCCGGGTGTTTTATATCAACTTCAGCCGCAATTTCGGCCACCAGATCGCCGTAACTGCCGGGATTGATCACTGTAGTGGTGATGTAGTTGTGATCATAGATGCAGACCTACAGGACCCCCCGGAACTTATCCCTGATTTGTATAAAAAGTACAAAGAAGGGTATGAAGTTGTATATGCTAAAAGGGCAAAAAGAAAAGGGGAGAGTTGGTTTAAATTGTTTACCGCCAAAATGTTTTACAGAATACTGGAAAGAGTTACGACCTTCAAAATACCTGTGGATACCGGTGACTTCAGGCTCATGGATAGAAAGATCGTTGATTACCTGAAAATGATGCCTGAGCAAAATAAATTTTTACGAGGGCAGATAGCATGGCTTGGATTTAACCAGACTTATGTAGAGTATGTGAGGGACGGCAGAAAGTATGGCAAAACAGGGTACCCGCTGAGTAAAATGATCCGCTTTGCACTGGATGGTATCACGTCTTTTTCAGATAAGCCATTGAGTATGGTGACACAAGCAGGGGCTGCTATTTGTTTCTTCTCGTTTATAGCTATCGTTTACGCTTTATACGGGCACTTTGTGCTGCATAATACCATTACCGGCTGGACATCACTCACTATCAGCTCCATGTTTTTTGGTGGTATACAATTAATCTCAATTGGCATTATAGGTTTGTATATTAGCAGGATAAATAAAAATATAATCAACAGGCCGCTTTATATTGTGGAGCATACTAATTGCGGGGATAAAGAATGATTTTCGGGGTTAGCTCTCTAATACAATTGATAACATGAGTTCGAAAAAAAATATAAAACAATCTATTCCGGCTAAACAATCCACTGAAAATAATGGCCCGTCACCGAAGCCGGGATTAAACCGCGTTGACGATGGGGATGTTGAGTTAAAGGAAGAAACTTTACGGTGGATATTATCTATTCTGGGGGCGTTGTTGGTTTATTGGGTAGTGGCACAATTGATTGTCCGGTTTTATCATCCGGATATCAATGCTTTAATTGACTTGGGACATAAGTATACCTTCTCTGCAGGTGTAAGGCCAAAACCAGTTGAGTCAATGCTGTTTCGCAGCGGGGTGGTTACGATAGTATTGTGCATCCTTGCGTTTTACTTCATTTTATCTAAAGCCACCTGGTTGAAAAAAACAGCTGGAACCGTGTTTTTTTTAGTCATCTCATCGTTGGCCGTTGTGTTGATTGCGGGGCTTATTTATGCTGACTTTTCTGCATCAAATCCTTTTGGCCCGGGGAGCGGTGAACAGGCACAGAATGCGCGCGATTTTACAGCTAAGTCAAATTTCGACTTCTTTTTCGATGGTATTTTTCTTGGCGGGCACTTAATGTTTTATACGTTTATACTTGTTCCGCTCATAACCTTCCTTTTTTATTACGGAATAAAAAAGAAACGCTGGGATGACAATAAATTATTCAGCAAGATCGTAATGGCTATCGGGTATATTATTGTGGGTGGAACCGTTTTGGCCATAATGCTTATGAATACTTTTGATCTGCCTTATACTTTTGAAAATAAGTATGATTTTAATGCGATCTATTACTCTATGACCCAGGTTTATGCCGGGTCGCCAATGCTGGTCGATGGTTTGTATAATACTTACGGGCTTTATCCACAAATGCTCAATCCTATATTTCATATCATAGGGCTCAGTGTTTTCAAGTTCTCGCTCGTTCTTTCTATCATCGAAGGAGTTATGTACTTTTTTAGTTTCTACTTTTTGAATAAGCTGGTCAGAAATAAGGTCATACTATTTTTAGGTTTTTCAACGGTGCTTTTTTTCTCCAACCTGGATTTTAGGGTTTTAACTTCATTCGATTGTTCTTTTGCTTTTTTCCCTGTAAGGTATATCGTACCGGCCACGCTTGTTTTTATGGCTACGTTATATGTGCATAAACGTTCTCAAATCATCTATTGGTTAACATTTGCCATAATGGCTTCTTTCATTTTATGGAACCCTGAAATAGGTATGGTGTGCTACCTGGCATGGCTGGCATTTAATACTTACAATGATTTTTATAATGAAAATGGCAGGTTAAATATCAAGCGCATTGGCCTTCACTGGGGAGCTGGAATTGGTATGGTGATTTTAGCTTTTGGGTTTTACAAGCTGTGTATATATGCTTTCTATGGCGTATCGCCCGACTTAGGATCACTGTTTGGTTATATTGCCATTTTTACGAAAATAGGGATGGGGCTTTTGCCAATGACCCTAGTTAACCCGTGGAATATGGAAGCTGTGGTAATTATCCTTGGGTTTACCTATTCAATTGTGAAATTCTGGAGAAAGGAAATAACGCCAAGAGTAAGCCTCGTTTTTTTGACATCTGTTATTGCTTTGGGTTTTTTCGTGTATTTGCAAGGTAGAAGCCATAACTGGCCATTTGCTGTTAGCTCTATGTATTTCTTATTGTTGCTCACGATACTGGGAGATGAGTTATGGCAGCACATAAAAGATAGTAATGTAATGCCCCTTCATGCGCTTTTTGTAATTTTTCTATTCCTGGTTTCCTTTTCCTTTTTCGAGATTTTATTCAATACGGATAAGATCAATGAATTGGTTTACCAAAATGATGATAAGAGCAAGCAGGCTGACGAGGAGAAGAGAATAGAAAACTCAATTGATTTTATTCTGAAAAACTCAAAAGAAAAGGAAAAGATAATGATACTCACGGCTGGTCAATACCAGGGTTTATACTTTGATGGGTATAAACGGGTATCAGGTCATAACCCGGGTTTGGAAGAGCTTTTGTTATACAGCGATCTGGATAGGCTGGATACCGTCTTGAAGGATTCTGCTTTTACTGTATTTATTGAGCCTAAGTTATGTACTACACCGTATATGATGGCACCCCTGGCTGAAATGGCGGCCACTTACGAGGTAAAAGCAACAGCCAGCTCAATAGCTTTACTCACGAAGCGTAAAACAAAAAATCATTTTGGAACATTTTTCGGCAACACTACACAACAAATTGTGCACAGACAATATGAGGATGATGCAGGTGGCGCAAATATGCGTGTGGCAGATGCCCTTGGTATGAAACCAATAACGCCCGGCACTGAATTTTCGATAGAGGTATTGTTTAAGTCGACAGACCAGATATATGAATACGCCTCACTTATAGGCGATATGAATGATACGAGTGGTTTTGTTATAGCCAAAATTTTGAATACGCCTAACTACTTTTTCGGGATTAATGGAAAAGGTATGGGAGTGCCAATGCCCAATAATGCATGGATATACTGTGTGATGAATGTATATCCCGATCATCTTGAAATATTCGAAAATGGACAATCAGCGGGTAATTTACCATTACAATCGCCGATGAAGCGGTCGCCGGAGCGTTTTTTTGTAGGTAATGCCGGATTTTTTCGGTATTATGTAGGGGCAATTTCGGAAATTGCGGTGAATAACAGAGCTTTGGACAAAAATCAGATACAGGCAACCTGGGATGATATTGCGAAGTCTATAACGGTGAAATAGCGTTATACCAGCAGTTTTTTTTGGAGTTGATTGTATTAAATATAACTGCGTAATAACTAAATGAAAAAAAATAAGCAAGCGGGAATAAAAAACAATGCTCCAAAGCCGGAAGCGATTTCGGGGAAACCGACTCCTGCGGCAAGCGGTTTTGGATCTTTTTTATCAGTGGAGGAAAAGATATGTTTGGCGTTAATGGTATGCCTCCTTTTTTTTGTGGTCACAGTGCGCCTTAATTTTGTGTCTATCCCATTCGAACGGGATGAGGGAGCTTATAGCTATTATGGTAAGTTATTACTTCATGGCAAGATACCGTACAAGGACTTTTACGAACAAAAATACCCCGGTATATTTTATTTCTATGCATTCATGATCGCTGTGTTTGGAGATACTGTGGAAGGGATGCACAAAGGTTTTATTTTCCTCAACGTTGCTACGATCATCCTCATATTTTACGCTGCGCGGAACCTGTTTAGTCCTATAGCGGGAATAGTGTCAGCAACCACTTTTGCTATTCTTTCTTTAACGCCTTTTCTTAGTGGTTTTACTGTTCAGTCAGAGCACGGGGTCGCATTTTTTACTTCGCTGGGTCTTTTGTTTTACTCGTTGTATAACACCAAGGGCAAGTGGTTGTATAACTTCCTGATGGGGGTGTCGTTTGGCTGCGCTTTTATGGTCAAGACCAGTGGTGTCTTCCTTGTGCTTTGGGGTGGGCTAATTCTGATCATCAATTTCTTTCTTGATAAGAAAAGGTCTTTCAAAGATCTGTTGGCAGAAATAGGGGTGTATTCGGGAGGTGTTTTTGTATTTATCATTATCTTATTCCTGATCATTTTCGCAAAAGGTTCTTTCCAGGAAATGATCTTTTGGGCATATGAAATTCCGAAAAAATATGTGGGTAAAGTGCCGCTTGAGATGGGTATGAAGTTTTTTGGTTATACCAAGGACGCGATAGTGAAAGACCATGAGTTTTTCTGGATACATAGTTTGCTAGCGGTTGTTTTGTGTTTGTTTAAATCTATTGATTATAAGAAGAAATTATTTGGCATAACACTCCTGTTCTTTTCACTCTGCACCATTGTGCCCGGCTTTTATTTTTACGGACATTACTGGATCATGACACTACCGGGCTTAGCAATGGCATCGGGGCTTACCTGTTATTGCATCATCACTGTTTTGCAAAATGGATTTAAGATAAAGTTCAAGGGTTTGAAATATGTGTATTTGTCGATCTTTGCATTGTTCGTTTTTTCACATGTTTCGGCGTATAGCGAGTACTATTTTGACCCTAATTATGATACTATATTAAGGGCTGTGTATGGCAATAATCCCTTCCCGGAAGCTAAGGAAATAGCCAACTATATTGATAAAAATTCAAAACCCGAAGATGGTATTGTGGTGGTGGGATCAGAGCCTGAGTTGTATTTTTACACGAAAAAGAACAGCCCTTCGAGGCATGCTTATTTCTCGGCAATAGTGGATAATGTGCCGGAACACCACCAATGGCAACGGGAATTTGTTAGTGATGTGGAAAAAGCCAAGCCAAGATATTTTATATTCTTCAATCATAATTTGTCTCTTCTGGTGCAGCCGAATACGGATACATATGTTTTTGATTGGATGAAGGTGTACATTGATTCAAATTACAGGATAGCTGGTGTGGTAGATATGATAGATGGCCAGCCAAGCGTATATAAATGGGGCGCGAGCGCATTGAGTTACAGACCTGTTTCGAAAACTCTTGTTTATATTTTTGAGAGAAGAACAGATCGGTAGTAAAAGCATTCTGAAAAAAGTATTTTGATGGAACATAAAAAATTACAGGGGAAGTTAAGGACCAGGATATTGGGAATGCATTATAAGGCTAATTCTGGCCATATAGGGTGTTCGTTGAGTTGCATCGACATAATGATCAGCATTCTTAAGTTTAAAGAAGAGCCGGATACTTTTATTTTATCAAAAGGACATGCCTCATCGGCATTGTATACAATACTGAACGAAATAGGGGAAATACCGGACGATAAAATAGACACATTTTACAAGGATGCCACGACACTGCCTGCGCATCCGGCGCCAATGAAATATAAGGCCATACCATTTGCCACCGGTTCGCTGGGGCATGGGTTGCCACTTGCTACAGGCATCGCAAAAGCCAATAAACTCAGCAAGAATAATGGTGTTAGCTATGTGCTGATGAGTGACGGGGAAACTAATGAGGGAACGACCTGGGAGGCCGCGCACTTTGCCGTTGCCAATAAATTAGATAACCTGGTGATATTTGTAGACAAGAATGGGTTGCAGGGCTTTGGTAATACTGCTGATATTTTGGGCGATACCGCTGCCGTGAAAATATGGGAAGCAATAGGTTTTGAGGTGATGGAAGTGGACGGCCACAGTATCAGCGCTATGCTGAATGTGAAGCAAAAACTGCTGGCTAAAAAGAACGGTAAACCTAAAATGATCGTTGCCAATACGGTAAAAGGTAAGGGTATACCATATATGGAAGATAAAATGGAATGGCATTATCTGCCCATGAATGAGGCCCAGTATAATGATGCAATACAGAAAATAAAAAACGATTACGATCTTTAAAGTGCGTTAGTGAACATAGAATGAGGAAACATTTTTCGGCATACATAGAAAAGGCGGTTGACAAATATGATAACCTGGTTTTTATAACAGGTGACCTGGGATATAATGCATTGGAGAACCTGAGGGAGAAAATGGGCGACCGTTTTATCAACGCAGGAGTGGCCGAGCAAAATATGATAGGTGTGGCCGCCGGGATGGCTTCGCAGGGCTATAGGGTTATTTGCTACAGCATTGCGCCTTTTGTGGTATACCGTTGCCTGGAGCAGGTGCGCAATGATGTGTGTTTTCATAACCTGCCGGTGTATATCGTGGGCAATGGCGGCGGATATGGTTACGGCATAATGGGTTCATCCCATCATGCTATAGAAGATATTGCCACATTGAGCGGCTTGCCAAATATGGAGTGCTATGTGCCGGCATTTATAGAAGATATGAATGCCTGCCTTGATGAAATGTTTACCCGCAACGGTCCTTCCTATTTCAGGCTTGGCCTCGGTAAGAATTTACCCGAAGGCATGACATTGACCAGCTATGGTGCTGCACCCTCAAAAAATGATCATGCAAAATTAACCATCATCGCGCAGAGCCCCGTAGCGAATAATATGGTGGCTTCGCTGAAGGAAAATGCACATAAGAGCAGTATAGATACTTTCATTGTCAATAAAATGCCTATTGCAAAACTGCCGGCGGATATCGAGTCGAGCATTGGCCGCACAAAGAATGTACTCACTATAGAAGAGCATATTTCCGTGGGAGGCCTGGGCAGTGCGGTTTCGCTGTTGATCAATGAATTATCTTTGCCGGTTAATAAATTTGTTAGTTTACATGCCGAGGGCTACCCATCAGGTTTATATGGCAGCCAGGGCTATCACCAAAAGGAAAGCGGACTGGACGAACAAAACATAACAAAAATCATAAACGCTTACTTTTAGTTTACATGATAAATAACGAAGCGCTTCAATTAAAGATCAAAAAGCTGCAGGGCCCCATATTTGTATTTGGGGCAAGTGGCTTTATTGGTGCTAATATAATTGAACAGATCTTTTTAGTAAGGGATGATTGTTATGCCATCACGCACGATGCCAACAGCGCCTGGCGCCTGAAACTGCTCAATGTGCCTTCACGCAACATCCTGCATTGCGATATTACTTCGTCTATATCTGTAGCCAATATCTTTAATACTTATAATCCAAAGACAGTTTTTAACCTGGCTGCCTACGGGGCTTACAGCAAGCAAAGTGATGTAAGGCTGATATACGAAACCAATGTAAACGGTACAGTAAATATACTGGATAAGTGTGCTGATGTAAAGGCATACATACATGCAGGCAGCAGTTCTGAATACGGAACAAATTCTGCTGCGCCAAAGGAGAACGACCCGCTGGAGCCTAACAGCCACTATGCAGCATCCAAGGTTTCAGCATCGTACATTATCCGGTACTACGCAAAGTTTAAAAACGTACCTGCACTTAATCTGCGCCTGTACTCTGTATATGGCTTCTGGGAAGAGCCAGACAGGCTCATACCTGTGATGATAGAAAAGGCGAGAGCAGGTGGTTACCCCAATTTAGTGGAGAAGGAAATAAGCCGCGACTTTGTTTATGTAATAGATACAGTTGAAGCATTTGTAGATGCCGCATTAAATATAACACAAACCATACAAGGCAACTCATACAACATCTGTTCCGGCGAAAAGACAACTCTGGGGCAGCTGGTAGACCTTGTAAGAAATGAATTTAATATCGCTGCTGAACCTGTTTGGGGCAATATGCAAAACCGCAACTGGGACCTCAAGGACTGGTATGGCGACCCCGGTAATACTAAGAGAGATATAGGCTGGGTGGCCGGTACATCATTGCGCGATGGCTTAAGGAGCACTTATAAGTGGCATGAGGAGATAGACTATACAGGCACGATAATGCCTGCCTTTAAGAATACAAAGCTGAATGCCAAGATCAGCGCCATTATAGCCTGTTACAAGGATGCGCAGGCCATACCTATTATGTATGAGCGGCTGGTGAAGATGTTCAATGAAACCAAGATCCGTTACGAGATCATTTTTGTCAATGACTGTTCGCCAGATAACTCTGAAGAAGTGATCAACCAGATCGCGCTGAAGGATAACAACGTGATCGGTATTACCCACTCCCGCAATTTTGGTTCGCAATCTGCTTTCCTCAGTGGCATGGAAATATCTACCGGCGATGCGGTGGTGCTTATGGATGGCGACCTCCAGGACCCACCCGAGATCATACCATTATTTTATAAACAGTGGCTGGAAGGCTATGATGTAGTATATGGCAGGCGCGTAAAAAGGGAAATGTCCTTTTTTATGAACCTCGTTTATAAAGGATTTTACCGGATATTCAGTAAATTATCTTATATAAAGATACCTAATGATGCGGGCGATTTTTCGATGATCGATCGTAAAGTGGTAAGGGAACTTGTTAATTTGCCCGAAACAGAAATTTTCCTCAGGGGCTTACGTGCCTGGGTAGGATTTAAGCAGGTAGGCGTAGACTATGTGCGCCCGGAGCGCATGTTTGGTGTGAGTACTAACAACTGGAGGCGCAATATTGGCTGGGCAAAAAAAGCTATTTTCTCATTCAGTTTTGTGCCACTGGAGATGCTGAGTTATTTCGGTTTCATTCTTACCGGTGTTTCATTCCTTGCTATCATTGTTCAGATCATAGGCAGGTTTATGTACCCTAATATTCCCCACGGTATTTCTACTATCATTGTGCTGGTGCTGTTCTTCGGGGGCATACAACTGCTTGCGGTTTCCATTTTGGGTGAATACCTTTCTAAGATATTTGAAGAGGCCAAGGCGCGTCCTAAATTTATCAGACGTTCTGTGATATTCAGGGGCAAAACACTCAACTCATCCAGGGAGATTGAGAATTTCAAAAAAGACAGTCAAAAAAGTTAGCTATAATGGCCAGTAAATTTACTTACGTTACTAAGGAATGCCTGTTTTGTGATAGCACTGATGCTGCTAACCATCCCGTAGTGTACAATAAGAGTTATAAAGATGAAGATCTGAATGCGGAAGCATTTGAAGCGAGAAAGGTAACGAAGCATGCCCATAACGAAATGGTAAGGTGCCTGAAGACCGGCCTGCTTTTTTCCCGCCAGATACTTGATGATGCCTCGCTCAATGAACTATATAAAGGCAGCGAGATCCATTTCAACGACCTGGTCGACTATATCAAGAACGACTACTGGAAGCCAATTTCAAAATATGTACCGGGCTGGACAAAAAAGAAAGCCATGGATATAGGTTGCAGCACCGGTTTCTTCCTGGAGGTATTAAAAGACAACGGCTATGAAGAAGTATATGGAGTAGAGCCGGGCGAAGAACCGAAGAAAATAGCACGTGCAGATATTCGCGATAATATTCACACCGGCTTTTATGGCCCCGGCTTGTACCCTAAAGATTACTTTGATCTCATTACCTGTTTCCAGACCCTTGACCACCTCAGCGATCCGCTAGGGATGCTGAAGACCATTTATGAGAATGTAAAGCCCGGTGGCAATGTGTATATGATCATGCACAACACAGATGCACTACAGGCAAAGATCCTTGGAGAAAAATCACCCATCATCGATGTAGAGCATATCTACCTGTTCAATAAGAAGAACCTCCCAATGCTCTGCCAGAAGGCTGGTTTTAAAGTGGTTTCCGTTTTCGATATCACCAGTGGTTATCCGTTCAGCTATTGGCTCAGGATGGCGCCATTACCTCTTAAGAAAATGTGGATCGGCCTGTTCAAAGCCACAGGTATGTATAACAAGATAGTACCCATGAAAGCTGGCAATATGGGTATAATACTTCAGAAATAGGAGGAGGCCTTTACCGGTGAAACATTTTTTATACTTTCGTAAAAACAAACTATATGAAAAAGATAACTTTATTCTTATTAGCCTGTATTTGTCTACTTAGTACGAGCGGGCGCGTTATAGCGCAGGATGCCGATGCGATGATGAAGTGGACTGATTATATGACGCCCGGCGATATGCACAAAGTACTTGCTGCAGCTAACGGTAAGTGGGCGGAAGATATAACTATGTGGATGGCCCCGGGCCAACCACCAATAAAAAGCACATCAACTTCGGAGTATAAAATGGTATTGGGTGGCCGCTACCAGCAGGCAAACATTACGGGCTCTTTTAGTGGTATGCCATTTGAGGCCATGTCATTAATTGGCTACGACAATATGAAGAAAGTATTCATCAGCTCATGGATAGATAATATGGGCACAGGCATACTCAACAGTGAAGGTCCTTACGATGCAGCCACAAATACCATTACACTCATTGGCACAGAGGTTGACCCGATGAGTGGAAAAGAAATGAAATTGCGCGAGACCATCAGAATGGTAGATAATAATAACATGATAATGGAGATGTACACAGCAACAGACGGAAAGGAAATGAAGAGTATGGAAATAAAATTGAAGCGTATCTAGGCAAGCTCATAGTGATATAAATACAGGAGTCCGCACTTGCGGACTCCTGTATTTATATAGAGACTTATCTTTCCAGTGGCACAATCCATATGGAAATGGGGTGACTTACTTCTTGATCAGAATAGTATAACCTATCGGGTCTTCTTCTGCTCCGA
>Ga0302185_10001081_pt1 | contig 19555 bp, 10 predicted proteins | sample II_Bog_E1_1_FD_200231 | JGI IMG/M metagenome (GOLD analysis project Ga0302185, IMG submission 200231) | Peat permafrost microbial communities from Stordalen Mire near Abisko, Sweden - II_Bog_E1_2 | ecosystem: Environmental > Terrestrial > Soil > Wetlands > Peat | place: Sweden: Abisko... | reverse complement strand
ATTGTAAAATTGGCAATCATATAATTAAAGCATTCATATAAAAATATTCGAAAATATTTTAGTCATAATTATCAGAAATGCGTCATCGGAATACACGACAACTTTATTTTCTGTTCAGTTCTAAATCTCATAGATGATACGATAAAACAAGTAAATTCGATTATTTTTCATATTTCATTTAGTCCTTCATTTGCTCATGCGACTATTGATAAATTGATAAATCTTTATTGATAGACTCATTGGAAATCAGTCATCTTAATTAAATACAAATAATGCTGAGCGCCCAGCAGCTTCAAAAATATTCAACCGCATTGTTTACACAACTCCACGGCTCCGAAACCTACGAACAGCTTAAAGCCCTACTCTATGCATGGAGGGACGGTAACAAAAGCGCACCCCAAGCCATCACTACTTTCCTAAAAATACTTCAGCTCATTTCGCACCAAACTCCAGAGCTTATCTAAGACCTCAATCGGTGCTTAGTAAAAGACTATGCCCCTTCAGATAGTTCTCCCCCTTCACTTACAAAGGTGAAGCGACTTGCTATTGAAAATCCTAATGCTGGAGCTATCCTCGACTCAGTCTTAACTTGGTTGCGAACAGAACAACCTCCAGCCACAAGCAGTTCAGCACCCAAAATTCCGCAATTGGAGTAGTTATCCTAAAAATAATTCACCCAACGATTGTAAAGACATGAAAAATGTCGGAGCATAGGCAAGATTATATACCTCTATCGCAGGTGTATTCTAACAGTAGGATAATTCAAGAAACTCCTCGAACCTATTTACTTGAGTGATCCCTCATTCTTCAATATGCTCTTTCAGTATGCAGAAGAACTTTAAACTCGCAGGAGAAAGGTAACTATTTTTGCTCCCTTAAATTAACTTGTCGATCAGAAGTATCCTTTGGAGCAGGTCGGCAATAGCTACATCATTATTCCAGATGGATATGCCAACTGGGGACATAGTTGGTCTAAAAATCCACTGTAGAACGCGCTTAATCGTTCATGCGTATCTGTGCCTCTTGGAACGTAAGGTAACTTCCTGATCACTCGTAAGAATGAATTCTAGGAGCAATTGCTTCGTAATGAATAGTAAAAATACGAAATCGACTCGAACCTAGCATGTCTCAATGCCGCCATCAGAATAATTTAAAAATACAAACGGATTACCCATCCTCTGGTCCAAAAAATTCTCTCAAACATATACTCAGGCGAAGTGCTGGGTATTATGATGAGAAATCCACATCCTGAAGTGGCGCGAACGATTGTCATTCCGCGACTGAAGCAAAAATTCGCAGAGTTAACCAGATGCAGACTAAAGTTTGAAAAGATATGCGAGTAGGTTGCAGGCAAAAATTTCTATAAGAGTCTAGATTACCGATGTTTTTATTTTTGCAAAAACGATAAAAAATTCAACTGCCCAGCTCGATGGTAGAAATAAATTGAGTTAAGAAAGCGAGAGGTGTTACAGGAACAAGCCAGGGAGAATTCGGTACTGCAAATCTAAGATCGTGAATCACTGCAGCACAGCCGATACTATGTACTGAACTCTTTTGACAACATTACAACTCAGCAATTAATTCCTTAAAAAAAGGTTTAACTTGGATAGAGGAGAATTCAAGCTACATATCCCCGCTTTCCTCACAACCAGGTTTTGTTTTTAGTCGATTTTTCCGATAAATAACTGCTTAACGATGTCCTCGAGATAATGCTCTATCATACTCAAAAGAAATCACTGCTGGAATTACTAATCTTTAAAATGATGAGATTATCAATCGACAGAAAGCTAAAGAAAGATTCTTCTCTGCTACAATTCATTGAGGGCAGAACAGTCGAGGGTGAAACAGGAATGGAACCTCTAAATGAATTGAAGAGCAATCGTCGAGTATATAAAGATCTAAATGATTAATTTTTGGAACTCATTGAGGAGGATATTGAACCAGCACAAGTCTAAGATATGAATTTTCCTTTCGAAGGGCCGGAAAATCATACTTTTATCGGTACGAAACAATGCTACCTTTTTTTAAGATATTTGGTAACCATTTATCAGCGATTCGCTCGAGCAAAAACTCTCTCAGATGAGCGAGGAATAAAGGGAGAGTAGCCTACCCTATATTCTCAATTCTTGGGAGTCTTAATTCACAAAATAAAGTAGCAAAAAGGATTGGAGTAGTATCTCAGACGCATATTCCAGCAGGATGCGTTCATTTTCTTCACTATAGATAAGCTAATTTTGGGATTGGCTAAACTCATCAACAATATCAGTGTGGATTCGCTTACTTATAAAGTCCTTAAGGAAGGAGTCAAGGACTACGATTTGGAGATTAGGCGATGGGAAGATTATCAGTATCCTTCAGTAACCGAGCAATTGGCTCGACTATATCAATAAAATTAAATGCTCTTCCGCTTTACCTATTCCACGAATAATAACCTTATATATGTATCTGCTTGGTAAAATGGAGCTGACTTTGATGCTGATAAGAAAAAGAAATAAGGTCACGATAACTCGATTGAAAAGAATATACTGCCTTTTCTCAATAGTCCCGTTCCAGCAATCAAGAACAAATCAAATCGTAAAAGCAAACTGTCCTACCAAAACGAATATTTACAGGATGACAATGGAAATTTGGTAATGATCGGAGAATAAAAGATGGTAGGAAAAAGAAGAGGCAATGGGGACATAAAGGAATGGTAGTTATAGGCAAGAAAGCTGAAGAGGCTAAAACTATTATGATCTGTATGGATGTAACTATTATAATATTAAAAACAGCATAATAATACAATGGGGAATCTCTATAATGGACAGAAGAAGTAAATTAAATAATAAATCACATGGTTACCTCATCCAAGAAATCCTAATATGGATTTATTGTAGTAGTCCCAATAAATATAAGATTTTCAATAGTAAACCTTAGATTGTCCTCCAATCTTATCACCCAAGTCTATTCCTTTATCATAGCAATAAGCAATTGCCGAACACACATCAATATAAATATAATAATTGTCGGAGAAATAGATAAAAATACTAAATGAATAGGTAAATTTGCCTTAAAAAATCATAGATACTCTAACTGTTCATTAAAACAACAAATAAAAGCTGTCAACCTCTCAATGTACGGACAGATCTCTAAATAGCAATTACATTTATGATCCAGAAGCCTTTCAAGCAGTAATTCAAAAGCTAATCGCCACTTATTTTCCTTCAGAGGAAGTTAAGAGAATTAAATTACTGGAAAGGAAAAGAACTTGTATTCTTTGGCTAAAATAGCGTTGGGATTCCTAAAAGGAAAGATAGCGTGATGCTGTTCTTCGAAATGAGGGTTATCAGGTATATACGAGTCATGAAATTGATAAAATATTCTAAAAGTACGAATAACAAAGCACAGTCAGCTTGAGAATAACCGTTTTGCTGTTATACTCTTATTCAAGTTCTAATTTTTTCAAGAATGATGACATTATCAAGCAACTCTATGAAAAATTGGTTTAAAAGGGCAAGATCAGTAAATTGCATATTGTAAAGCCGTACTAATAAAAGAAATATTAAAGATATTCTGAAAATGGAAAGAAATAGTTAAAAATTGTTGAATTTCCTTATCAGGTAGAACTAATTCGCCTTAAAATAGCAGAGATGGAAAATTTACAGAGCCATCTCTCAATTAATATTGCTCCTCTCATTTATTGGGATTAAGAAGCAGGACTCATTTAGCTTCTTAAAAATTAACCCTTCCTTGTATCCACTTCCATTAAAATTAAAGTGACAGTTTCGTGCTTTTTAGTCATTGGAAAGGCAATGCTTTTTAAAATTGAAAGCGACAAAGAGTTTATCAAGCGTATCATATATTCCTATGCTATACTTCATGATCTTTACTTTTCCAGTTCATCCTTTACCATAAATGCAAATAAAAAATAACAATTCATGGAACGTATTGGTATGAAACTTATCGAAGATCCTCTATCTTTTTATTGCGAGCCCACCAATGAAATTCTAATAAACAGACTGATCAAATATTGTGGAGATGAACCCAGCTATTTGAGCAACATTGCGCTGCCAATAACTTTGATTTAAAATAAGATCAAAGAGTAATATCGTGAGAATCGTAAAAGTAAGAGATATATTGATGAATTTATTTGTTACTACGAGACCTTTATGAATGAAGAAGAATTAAGGCTGCTGACTAAAAAGACAGTTTTTTAAAATGTCGGATTTATTAAAGCAAGTCTTAAGCCTAGCATGGACAACTAGTAGAATTTATCAATCAAAACAAACACCTTAATAAAAATTTTCGTCACTCCCAAGCATAAAAATGAATAATTTGACAAAGGTTACAGTTTTACTACTTCTTCTAACGAAGTCAATACCGGCAATAACTATTTCAGTGGTTTCAAACATGTAATTTTTAATATACTCAATTCTTTTATGGTCATGGATCATCACTATGATACGCATAAAGGAAAGCATATCATAGAGCTAGAATATGGATACATTGCATCTCATATCCAATTCAAAATTAGTGAAAATACAATTGCGGAAGACGGAGTCTACCTAAAAACAAAGAAACGATTAGAGTAATAACTGGACGAGAAAACTGTGGTTAAATTTTAGAGTAATGCCAAGATAATTGAGAAGATCTAGGATTATGGAGATTGTGTTTCCTTATTTGGTCACTACAATGATGCAATTCGCTACTATGGATAACTTTTCAGGAGGCACAAAGCTGAAATGGACCGAATAGGATCACTATTCGGTCATTTGCAAATGAAAAAGGCAAAGAATTATGGACTCAGTAATAATTTATAAACATCTTTGTAGACCTATTATCATGCTTTCAATTATTTTCATAAGGGAGCCATATGCCTAGAGATTCAGGACATTTATCTTAAAGTAATGAGAAATCTGTATCAATAAGGGTCATACGATAAGGCCATTCGGTACGGCGGTAATATACTAACAAATGCAAAGGCTCAGAAGAATCTGTCATTCTATTAGTCTTCGTTTCTTCTTCAACTCTATACCTGCTTAGCGTAGAACTATCAGCAACGAATAACTATTAATTTTTAATTCAAGCATCAATAATTATTAATCATGGAATACTACTAAAAAGCTTTATAAATAGTTGACTAAATTGGTGAATATAATGAGTTGGTTCCTCCCTTCTATGTTAGCTTTGGAAGATATCTATTGATGGCCCGAAAACCAGTTTAAAGTTTAATATACATCAACAAGTCCTTACTTTTAAAGAAGACGATGCTAAGATAGATTCATCCTGATCTATGCCCTATTTATGAACTCCTGTCAGTAGCATACATCAATGTACATGACTATCAACAAGCATTGAAAGCTATCAATAACTGCATCAATATTTATTTACTTTACTATTCTGCTGAAAATTATCGATTTACAGTTCCATTGTAACTGCAAGCTAAGATATATGGATTGATGAATAATTTCACCAAATCCCTTTAAATATTTGAGATGGAAATGGATCTTTTAATGCAACTTTGCAAAAAATAAAAGATTACATAGAGTCAGCAAAGAAAGGGGCGATTTAATAGCAACAATATCGGCCTGTTCAATGTATTTGAATAAAAACATTTGAATCCGTATATTGATGGCTATTTCAAGGAAGATAAATCTGAAATCTGTTTGGTCTATGTTTATATTTATATGGCATCAATTGAAAAAGTTAGATATCGTTTCAATGAAGCTTCCTAATACTTAAATCTCGCATATAATCTCAATTGCTAATAGCTTGGATAAAATCATCGTCTTAACGTGCATATTCTAATGAAAATGGCCTAAATCAATACCGCCTGCTGTAATTGGAGTAAGGCCTTGTAAATATTTAAAGATTGTTGGGGTGTCATCGGCAAAGTGAAAAGATAAACAGGATTGGAAGGTGCAGATTATTATCAGTTAATGGGGAAACTTTATGAAAAGAAAGGGGATTATCATAATAGTCTCAGCAATTACAATAAATAAAAATAAATAAAATTTAAGTTTTATGGAAGGTAGCATTTGTAAACTTGCAAAGCTAATGATAATTTGGGCAGAGTCAACATTGGGTTAAAAAAATTATTATAGGCTAAAAATTTCTTTGACGAATCGTAAAAAACCAGAAGATACATGCTGGATAAAGCTGTTGAGGACCCCAAATCAACTGGAATGTTTGGACCTGATCTCTAGGACTTTATCAAAGATATTAAATTAGGCCTTTGCTCTTCCCTATAAAACAGTGGCCTTTTGCTATTCACATCAGATAAATTGGATGAGTCTCTTTTAAAATATCAAAATGCCTTGGCTGAAACAATTAACTTAATCGGATAGTATCATCCCAAGACAGCAAGCATTTATAAACAGTTGGGTAGAGTTTATCACTAGTTGGGAGGATATTTTATCGATCAATCACTGATATCTCTAAACAGGTCTCTTTCAATTTACAAATCTCTAGTAAATTATAATCGTTAATATGAAATAGAGGTATACTGCTTGCTCGCCGTCGTTCAAGAAACAAGGAATTAACCAGCTTTAGCCCTAGAGCAATTGAAATAGTCTATAGTCCTAATGAGAAATATTAAACTGATATGGATTAGATTTGATGAAGCCGTTCATAATTTTAGTCGGTTGGTTGATCTCATAGTTGCCCATGCGAATCTCAGTCATTTGAAAATTGCGTATTATACAATCACTAAACTTTTTGAGGAGTAAAGAGAAAATAAAACAGGATTAGCCGATCACAAATATCGGCCTGAAGTAAAGGAAAAAATACTTGGTATTATCAGTAAAATCTCATAAATACGAGATATTATTAACGAACTTGAAGGAGTGAGCCAGCCGGAGGACAATTAGCACAAACTGCATAGTATGTAAGTGAAGAGTGGAAATTTAAATTTATAGAGTATCAAAGACAACATGTTTTTCCGAAAGCAGCGAAGAGAAAACAATAAATAACGTCCTCTTTAAAGACGAAGCCCCGTTTTATAAAATAATTGATACATACACAAACATGATCTAAAATGGTTGAGGATAATAAATTAATGATCCATTGTAGGCAAATTTATTAGATTGAATAATTTTGGCAAATCTGTTATCAATGAGTGACACATTCACCGAATAAATTTAAGTATATAGATCTAAAGAGAATCAATTATAAATATATTTTAAGGGAGACATTTTTATTTTTATTTTTTGTACAGATCTAATAATTATTATCAATTTTTATATTGTCAACTCTGTAAATAATTAATAATAGCTTCCATCATTAATCGAATAACTATTTGGTCATAGCCAATTACTATTTTAGGTTTTCCTTGATTCTCCAGCGTCTATACTGATTCTACTGATTTTTTTTTTCATCTCTATGCTCCTTTCAGATGGCATTGGTGACAGTACATGAACTTAGATTTTATCGTCATAAGAGGATTGAAGATATGTATCATTTTAGCTCCTCTTGATAATAGCAGGAACTGGCAATGTTTAGATTGGTTCCTTGTCGTCTTTATATGATCTTGAGTTGATACCATTATATAATGATTCAATTTCCTCTGCCTCTGCCTCTGACGCCACCAACTCACCATCAATTAGAATAGCAATATTCGATCTTTCCGATGAAATTCTCTTATTTGTAGACTTCTTTAAAACCTTCTCTCCTTTGCTTGCTGATTTCTTTAGAATTGTCTATGTCCTGTTCATAGATTTATTGAGAGGCATCGATTGCTTCAGTCCAATTGATTTCTTTAAACTTAGGGAATCATTTACTTTAGAAGCTTCACTGAGCAATTGACTTTTCTTAGCTTGAAAAAGTGTTTCGAAGAGAGGACTTTATTCTTGCAATACGGGCACTTAGGGAATGACTCCTTTTGATTATTTGATGTAGTCTTTGAATCGCACCGATTTTTGACTTTTAACAGAATGTTCAACTTCCATCTCTGCTGGACTAATTTCAACCTATTCATCTACCTTTTAGTCCCATTGCTTTTGAGTAGCTTAGATATAATCATTATTTTAATCTGACACCACAAATTTGTCCCTATCAATTTCGATGGAATCTCCTTCAGTTCGTAGGAGCATGTGCAAAAATAGTCTATTGGCCTTAAATTCTTAAATATTTGTCCTGCAAATCACATTTTTGCCTATAAGCATCAGTAATTCGGTGTCTGTTATTCTCAAAATGAGTTAAAGTTCTTTTTGCCCTTTGGTCAAATGAGCGGATCCACTTTAGAACATTCCATCCCGATAGATACAACCATTTGAGCAGTTAAACGTAATTGATTGCTGGCTATAATGGAGATCTTTGACCTAATTCTTACTATTCTTGAGTTTCTCATGACATAAGCCGATTATTACGTTCGTATACTTCGTACGGACATACAAGTGATAGTTTGTATGCTCGATGAGTGAGTATTTGGAGAATACGCTTTGATAATTCCTACTGCCCTCTACTAGAATTATTTTGTTATATTTAATATCAAAAGATGAATTATTGAGCGTTTAAAGCAAAATTTATTTCGTATTTTATTTCAACACTCGCCTGTCAGGGAGAGCACGTTTCAGCAGCTCTCCATTTTGAATAATCCCCTCGAGTTCAGTCACTTTTTATGTGATTAACAATTTTGCTTTGATTGATTGAGAAAGAGTATCCATGACTTTGCAAATGTCTTTGTAGCATCCAATGTCCTCGAGTTTCTGATTTTTTAAAGATTCATTGTTCACCACCTTGAAATAAAGCCAATGAATGTCTTTACAAGTTAATCCTTCGTAGTCATTTCGATAAATCTTTCTTAAATTCTCGTACTCTTCTTCATTTGATGCCAGTTCTCTCAGCCACAGCATGCTCAGCTACACTATCTTTTTCAATTTAAGTTAGGTTATCTATTTGATCAGATCATCCATAAATGCAACATACCTGTCAACTAAAACAGTCACTTTGTCTGACATTTGGAACTTTGTTTCGTTTATAACTCTCCTAAATTGACTGAGTGGCATCATTTGATGTAACAGTCCTTCTTTGTTTAGATGAGGGTCGTGATCTATGCAGAAAATGGCAGATCGATTACATGAAGAGTCGACTCCGATGTACGGCTGCTGACCATCTTGATCATGACAGCAGGAGAGGAGGACAGACATGATGATAACTGGTAAATATGAGCAATAAAGGTAATTTTATAGATTTATCAAATTTATACCGTCATGATTTGATAATTAATTCAGCAATATATGTTTAAAGCATTTGAAGACACTCCAGAATTACATTTGTCATTATTATTACTTCAGCATTCTTTCTGGTTCACGCAAATACTTGCAGCTTAGTTCATCATTAATGTCGTGGAACAACAACAGTGAATCAATTAAAATAGATAGAGATTATTTTTGATCAGAATATTTTCTTGAATTTTCTAAGCTTTTTATTCTTGCGTTTTTTTATAGTAGCTCATGGTTAAAGAAACCTAGAGAGTAATTTGATTGATATTGGCGTTATTAGCAATTTGCTGTCATTTTTTACAAACTGACATGGTTCGTAAAAACGTTGTAGATTTTGTACTAATATTACTGGTGATCTAAATTTTGGCGGATAAACTCACGAGAAATGACATAAACTTGATGAATGGAATACGTTATTTCAAATATCTAAAGCAATATCAAAAATATGATGGAATACTGACAAATAATTATTTCACGTAACGTTTAATAGAGTTTAGTAAGATACTAAACGTTTTTATAGAGTTTCGTAAGATTCTTCAATCCTTTTCAAGATTCACTACGTTTTCAGCCTCAATTCTTCAGTTATTGGCCAATCATAAATAGATTTTTCTTAAATGGAGTTCAAAATCATCAATAAATATAATTAATATAACTTTCCAAATAAATGGGTAAAAAGTTCGTCATGCTGATCTGTCATTCCAAAAAATATCGCTTATTTTCTGGAGACATTAGACTGGTGTTCAATAGACCAATTCGGAAGCTACCAACAATACCGTAATTTTAGGCGAGGCATAAAGCATATTAAGATTATACTGAAGAATCGTGCAGTGTGTGTGAAGAACCAGCAAATTGATTTCCCGTATGTGATTTCAATAATTTTTACTTTCTTTTTAATTAGTATTTAGTTAAATACAAGATAAGGATCTCGATATTTTTTGACTGTTGCGTCATCAGAGAAAAAATAAATTGCGAAATCTTGATGCAGCTGTGACCCGTCCATAATCTCTATGCTAATCCTTTTATATCTAGTAGAAATAAAAGATAGATTGGCATTGCCTTATTGTGGATAAAGATTTTTATCTTTGCTAATTAAATATCTGATAAATTCTTATCTATTATTCGTGTTAATGATTACCTAAATATAATTGAGTCAAATTTAAATTTTGGGAAAATTTAATTTTTATCTGGCAAAATAGAACAGCCTTTGCATTAAGAGTTTTACTTTAAGGATGGATGTCCATCAATTTAAATTTGCTATATTTATCATTATTACTAATGTAAAACCAAGATGAAGAAAGCTATGACCACAGTATGGCTATACTCACAGTTAACAGATACGAGTGTTAGGAAAATGCTGTCTTCATCGATTTTACCAAAGAAGAGATCATTAGCAATTTGGAAAATTATAAAACCCTCAACATCTATCATCGAACTGCACTCTCCAAAAATATTTAATCCATTCGATAGATTTGCAAAGAAAGTCCGTGCTACCCGACCTTTTTGGTTGAGTTAGTACCTCTAATACTATACAGGCTCAAGACTGCGAATAAATTCAAATGGAACTAATCGATTTTTTACAGCAATTTTTTATAAAGCAATCAGTTGGGATAAGTTATGACATTTAGTACATTGAGCCTCTCAAATATTTAATAAAGCACGCTCACCTTGAAGTAAATATTGGGTTTTTAAGATAAAAGAAGAAAGTTGCACACTGCTTGCGCAAATTATTCATAGAATGAGCGCAAAATAAAGAACTGAAACCATAAATTTAGCTCTTTAGCTCTAGAACAACCCGCATGATTAAAGCAAAGTTATAGCACTTCAGCTTATGGCCAAATTAGCACCTGATCTGTCCCCATCAGAGGTGGAGAGCTATTTTACCAATCATTATACCACAATGTACAACTCACAAAGCATACGAATCAAAAAAGAAGTGCTTCATAATCTCTCTGCTTTGGCCACTGGTGTAAGTCCAGAGTTTTTCGACAAATAAATCATTTAAAAATTTTATATGATTAAATGCAGATAGCATATGTTTACAATCCGAAAGGCCTGTGTATAAATTTTACCAGCTCTTATGACTCTGAGTAAATCTAAAAAAGATATTTTGTCAACAGTTTTATTTAATTTTACCATTGACGATCATAAATGTGTTAGGACAGGAGCTTTCAAGATACTACCCTAATTTTTAGCAAACTTCCCGCCTTCGAATTCAATAGGTAAACTACTAAGTTTATATATTAGCCTGATTGATAATGACATTAATCATTTTGTAAATCGCGAAAATTAAATCATTTCGAAGGTGGGATTCTATTTTCCAGGAATAGTTCGAGCATTTGGAGTCGCTAAATGGAATTCCTTTAAAGGTCTTTTCCAACGACTTTTGCATTTCAAGAGTGACGTATTTGTAAGATAAGTTAGGAAGTGAAATTGCCTATTGCTGCTAGTCTCCATGAAATTTGTAAAATAATCGGTCCATCAATTGCCAAAGAGATCATGCTTGAAGCTATCCTCAGTCTATTAAAATAACCTTCATAAATGCTGAAATAAATTGCAGTTTCGCATCTATCGGATTTTGTGTAAATTTTTCCCAATCAAACAAGATAAAACCTGATTGACATATTTCTGGTCTTTTAAAACGATCCCAAGTAATGGAGGACTCGTTATAAAATAGCTCTACAGCTCAGTCATTTGGCCAAAATATATCAAACTGAAGCGGTTGTGAAATATATCTTTCCTATTGCCCTTAAACTGTGTAATGATATTGCTGCTGAAGTTCGCTTGGAAGCGGCCAGTCACATGTACGATGTGATCAGTAAATTTAATTAACATGAATAGTACCAATCAATGGCACTGCTCACTATTCGAGAATTAGGGAGTAGCAATAGATATATTCAAAGACAAATGTTTGCCTTTATGACACGTACTCTGTATAAACTAAAACTATTTGGCTAATTATTGATGGAGATGGTCCTTAGACTAGCAAGTGACAAGGTCAATTTAGTTCGGCTGACTTTAGTGTTATCCATCGAGTAAATTATTAAAACTGATCCTTAACATCATCAACTGTTCCAAAAAGCGATCGATATTTTAAAGAAGGATGAGGATGAAGATATAACTGACCATTTCCTCTGAATCAATATTTTTTATGCTATTTTTTAATAATTTGATTATTGAAGAAGGATGACTGACTGAGCTATTTAAACTTTGTTGGCACATCAATTATATAAAACCATATTTTGATCAATATTATGTTTTTTACTGTATTTATTCAGAAGGAGGAAAATTAGATAATGACAAATTAGGTGACAATTTTTATTAAGAATAGCCTCATTAAGTTTAAGGATGCATAGTCATATATTGATTTAATTTATATCCCTCTTTTTAATTGATCTTCCCAATAAAAGCTTCTGACTCCATTCTTGTGGTGTTTTCCTTTTTATCAGATGGATAAATCTTCCAACCAACATTATAAAACAAATAAAAAAAACCAAATTATTTTTTTGCTAAAGATTCAAAGTAAATGCGGTATTAATCTCTTGGTTCAGTAACTAAAATATATATAATTATTAAGTTGAGAAAGAAAATATCTATGAATACTTCTTCCATCACACAAAAGAAACAATCCATCTGTGAAACTTTCGTCTCTGATCTCGATTGCACCGCCATTAGTGGAAAATCAATAATTCGACTTGGCACTTTAAAAAAACTTTCAAAGAAATCAATATTCTTTTCGGAACATATCTTCAACTATGAAGGCTAAACAATGAATAAATACCAGAGCACTAAAATACTAATGACCGAAGACTAAATTGCTGAATCAAAAAACACAACCAATAAAATTAGATCACTGAGAAACATCGATCAGACTTCACAAAATCCCTTTCTTCAAGCCCGCATGAAATGCTCCAACAAAAAAATAACTGAAAAAGCAGGATAAAAATCCTTACTAGATTCCAACACTAGTGTGGACTGTTATTTGGAGGGGTCCAATAGAATAACCTTTAAGAGTTTTAGAGCAAATAATGAAAGTTCAGGCAATATGTTCTGAATTTATTCATGATTCTTTTTAGTTTTTATTCTTCCCTAATCATTATTTCATTTTTGATTTATCTTTCTTAGTCTTTTTCACAATTTCAAAAATTACATTAAATCTGCAGCTTATTCATCTAATTGGTGAAAATTATTACAGAATTTGTTGTACAGAATATTATTTATTTTTTAATTTCATTAACTGATTATGATCATTTTACTATTAGTAATTTTAGTCGGAAATACTGAAAGCCAAACTGAATGATTTTCCAATTCATAAATACATGAATCACAGCCTAAATAACAATTAAATCATCCAGATCAAATAGTCCTTAGACTCTTACTTACTAGTTAGTAGATGGATTAATCGGCCTTAATAAATCTGACATCACTGAACAATCACAATCAAAATATCAAAAAATATTTGAAAAAACAAGAATATTATGGATTTTGATTAGTTCTTCAAGATGTCAAGGGGACTACTTCAGGATAGAATCAATTATGATCCGATTATGATAATCGTTATTCGTTCGGTGCAAACCAGTCGTGTCTTTTTGCCCCCATGTTATCAATAGACAGCATTGAGAGCAATCTATATCCATATAAGATAATATTTCAATTTACTTCTCAATCAATGAAATCCTTTTGCTTATAATTCTTGTAATCTTATCTCACAAATAGACAAAAGAATTTTCTTTAATCAAAGAATATCTATAAAATCTTTGATTAATTCCAAATAATATTAATTTCATGAGTAAGATAAACTCTGATTTCCTCAAGACAACAATAACTGATTTGCTAAATAACAGGAAACCCCGGTAATTTATTGAGACTGTTGAATTACAGATAGGGTTGCAAGATTATGATCCTCGAATCGATAAAAGATTTAAAGGATCAATTCGCCTTCCAAACAATGTATATGATACTCTCAATGTTTTTAATTCTTTATTTAGGTATGTGTTCTTGCTAATTTTGCTCACATCGAAGAAGCGAAGGCCAATGGCATTCCTTTCATAGATATTGATGCCCTTAAGGCTTTTAATAGGGATAAAGCCAAAATTAAAAAGTGGGCTAAAAAGTATGATGCGCTTTTGGTTAGCAGTTTCATTGCAAGACAGCTAAACTATATCTTATGCGGATGTTTTGGTGATTTGATCAGACTGAACATATTTCCCATAACTCTAGGGGAGGAGGAGAAAATCACTACTAAGATTGAAGAGCTGAAACACACAGTTAAATTCCAAACCAGGAGAGCTCTGCATCGGAACAGCCATCGGTAATGTTGAGAGTGGAGAAGATGCATTGAGATAAAATTTGATAAAATCCATTAACTTCCTGGTCTCCCTTTTGAAAAAAGGCTGGCAGAATATCGGATCGCTCCACATAAAAACAACTATGAGTAAATCCTACAGAATATTTGGCTGATCATTCATCTATTTAAGCATTATTAATTGTTATTAAGAAAATACTAAAGCACAAAAATAACTGAATTTAAATTTTCATATGAGCATTATGCCCTTTACTATTTTATTAAATTAAAATAGAACTACTTAAGATACAGAGTATTTTGAATCTTTTGTTGTGATAAACTAACTAACTCTATAATTATGGAAGCATCATAAAAGAATATTGGTATAATAGGGACGATAAATCAAAGTTGAAGAGTAATCATCTATTGAGAAGTGACTCAAATACTTCGGCAGGCAATTTGACTAACTGACTCTTGATTTTCTTGCTCCACTTTTTCATGTTTTTGGTATTTTTGATGACTTCGAACTTGCCTGACTTGATCTCATTAAACTATCTTTGCTTCTTTTTTTGTTTACGCAATTCTCGGATCTCCTTTCTTTTAATGATTTTTTTAGCTTTGAACTATTTTATCTACGAACGAAGAGCTTTCAATTCTCCAGCTTTTTGTTTTTTTTAATCCCAAGTCAATGCTGCTCCCCGACTCACGAAAGCTTTAGTGGGTTTGCGATTCACTCCTACTTTCCAGGTTCTTTTGCTCTTGTTCATGCCTACAGTAAACTTATTGTCCTTGGATTTGATGTCTTCAGGCTCTGGAAACTTTTAGTACTCCATCAACTATGAATATTATTTAACAAATATTAAATTTATATTAATTTATAAATTATGGTCAGTCTAAAGAGTCAGAAACGAATTGCCTCTGAGGTTTTGAAGTGTGGAAAAAAACGAATTTGGATGGATCCTAATGAGGTTGAACAAATTGGACAAGCTAACTCACGAGTATTCGTTCGTAAACTCATTAAAGACGGACTTATCATGAAGCGAAAACAAATAGTTCACTCTCGTTCTCGTGCTAGACTACACCTTGAAGCCAAGAGAAAAGGCAACCACACTGGCGCAGGTAAGAGAAGAGGTACCCGTTAGGCGAGAATGCCCACTAAAATTTTATGGGTGCGAAGACAGAGAGTACTGCGAAGATTGTTGAGAAAGTATCGAGAGGCAAAAAAGATTGACCGCACTTTGTACCACAAATTCTATCTCGCTTCAAAGGGCAACCAGTTCAAGAACAGAACTGTCTTGATTGAGGCCATTTTCAAGGAAAAAGCCAAAAAGATTGATACAGAAAAGCTTTAAGCCCAGCAGGACGCAAGGCGCCAAAAGAATTTGGACATCAGAAAAAAAAGAACTGATAAGGTCCAAAGGATTTGATTTGGATATGTTTAGGCAATTCATAGATATTTGCTCATTGGATTTCGGGTTGGCCAATCATATGTTTAAACACCCGATAACTCTTAGAGTATGATAATTGGCAAGAATCCTTTGAAACGCTCAAAAATTACTGTTGCTCTTTAAAGTCATTTTCATGCAATTATCGATGAATGAACCATCATCGCAGCAGCTAATCTCAATTGAAAGAACAAATATTGTGAGATCGCTTTATTCTGTATTTTAATGAATGTTTTAACTTTATTTCAAATGAGTTTTATAGAATAGCTCTTGATTAAATATTCATAGATCATGTATTTCTGCCAATTTTATCATTCTTTCCAAATAAAGTGTTGCTTCTCTTCATGGTACCAGACTTCAAAAACCAAATGATTTCCTGTATTTAAAAAAATATATATTGTCTATCGATAAATCTATGAACAGGACCGAGATAATTTTAAAGAAATCAGCTAGCAAAGGAGAGAAGGTTTAAAAGCATTCTAAAAATGAGAGAATTTAATGGGAAAGCTCGAATAATGTTATCCTAATGAATAATAAGCTGATGGCATCAAAGGTCGAGGAAACCCATTCAACGCTGCATAGCAAAAGGACAGCATTATCACTCCCAAGGGACCTTTCGAAAGATTGTCAAATCTTACCATCATTAAGAGGAGCAGGAATGACACCTATTCTTCAGTCCTGTTTCTATGACAGATACGAAATTCATGTACTATGGGCAATGTCATCTTAAATGATCATGAAGAAAAAAAGATCGCCATAATTAGTCTCAGGATGCTGAAAAACCAAGGAAAACATAGGGTGATTGGCATAAACAAAATAGTTATTTAATTAAATGATGGATGAGATAACTATCATTGCTAATTATCTTTTGAACCAGTATGCTGAAAATGGGATTTCTTGTGGAAACAGTGTGAATTCATGGACCGTAGATTATAGACTTGACCTTTTATTTGACGCAGAACATCATCCTTTTCCTGATGATCATGGCATTCTATTTTCTCCCAAATGTCAGCTTTGTTTTTTGATTATTCCAAATATTGTCCTTCCACAAAGTCCATATCAGAAAGGTGAAACTTCCTGACAATCCAGAAGTCTCTAAATTAATTGTTGGAGTTTCAAGCATAGGAGGAGTAGCATCAACATAATTAAAATCAGAAAAGGCGAAACTATCCGATAGTTCAGAATTCTCAAAAGTAAGGCTTTAATTTTTAACCCTTGGAGGAGCTGCATCAGCATAGTCAATGTCACTAAAGGTAAAACTGCTTGAGGTGAAACTGCTTGATAATCTAGAGGTTTCTAAAGCAATGTTTGCGCGATTACTTGGAGAAACAACATCAGCATAATCAATATTAGAAAATGTGAAACTGCTTGACAATTAAGAAGAGATATCTAAAGCAAAGTCTGCAGTGTTAGTTAAATTAGGAACTTCAGCACACTCAATGATCGAAAAAGTTAAACTGCTTTACAGTGATTGACTCTCATCCGATTATCCTCTCATCGATGCAACTGAATTGATGCCTTCCTTCCAAAAATTAGTCAAATTGTTTTCATGTTCCCTTGGTATTTTATTATTATATATAATTCGAATTTTTTTCCTATTCTATAGGGTAAATGCCAATGTATAAGTATCATATATAAATAATAAGCAAAATTCAATAAATTATAATTGAATTACAGGAACGAAATCATCAGCTTCATGGCTTCATGGGGAGTTGGTCTTGCCGATGCCCTTTCAATATGGTACGGTACTCCTCTTTCTTGTTCAGTTTACTTAAAAAAATTGTTTGAACCTAATTGCCAGTTTTCTCCTCCTACAGTCCAAGGAAAGCTCACTACTCTATAAATAATTCATTACTTTCTCCAGTTTTTCGTTTTTCTCATCAATCTGCATGGGATCTCGACTAATCTTGAGAGTTGAGGAACTTTCTCTAAATGACATTATTCCAAACTTAGTATTGTCCCACTTATCAACAGCCAGTCTTTCAAGTAATTTCCTTTATTCCTGTATTGTTGCAGAGCTAGCTCATCAAGCAATTAGCAGTACTCTTTCATTGTGCATATCAAATTTTCTGATAAGGAAGTTTACAAAATGCCGGATGGAGCATATACAAATTCCTCCATTAAACTGAATATGGCTAGCCTTTCTTATGGTCCTGCCTTTTTCGATAAAGAACCTCAAGCACAATTTACACCCTGATGATCCATCTACTTCAAGTTTCATAAAATAAAATACCTCGTAGACAAAGAACGAGATGGCTTGGTCTTATGCAATCTAGAGAAATCGATAGGGATTTTAGTTTTACATCGATTGTTCAAATCAAAGCAATATTACAAAATATAATAATTCATGACTCACATATCAATCATTACTCATGATATCAATCATTCCATTGGTCGCTTCCAAAAGATACAAAGTCCTGATTTGTTCTTCTTCCTAAACTTTAAAAATTTTCTTTTATTTTAATATGGCGATATCTTCGATGAAATATAATTGAAACTGACTTCTTCCAATTAGCTCGTAAGATATGAGCCACTGCTTAGTGAGTCAATTAGTTCCTGCTCAGATCAAGCGCAAGGAACTTAGGCCACGGAGCTCTTACCAATATTTTGACTTCATCATCGGTTATCCCAACATCTGCTAAACTCAGATTTTTAAGCCCTCTCCAATTGAGTCTAATCAATTATTTAACTCCTGCGTTTTTCAAGGGATTATATCCAACATTGACCTCCTGTATAAAATTCCACTCACATTCTTTCAATTGTTTAACTCCCCGAGAAGTAATATTATTACCAGCAAATCCAAATGCAGCAATGTATCGCCATTCAGCTTTGACAATGAAGCGAACTGACTCATCTCCGAGGCATGTGCACGATAGGGTCAATGAAGTGATAAATCTGCAGTTGTCTGTAAGGAAAGCGGTTACTTTACGAAATGAATTCAACGATATCCTGCCTAACATAATGGAAAATTAATAAATATTGGGGTTGATATACGATTCACAAATCTAAGTCACGACTTCATTAAAGTCAGTGTTTCCCCAAAAAGGCCCAATTTCATTAAAGTTAGGGACCAAAAAAATATTAGAAATTAAGATCTTTTTGTAGTCATTTTACTTGGTAAGGCATTATCTCATATATTTTTTCCAGAATGTATTTTTCATGAATTGAGATTTAAGTTTGAATGCTGATGGTTTTTGCATGTGTTATAAGCGAAACTGGTGAAGTAAAATATATTTTGGATATTTGCTTATAAATTAGTTAATCATTAAATTGGTGAATTTTACCTTACAATAATCATTCTATGGCTTGTAATGTGATATTTGACGTTTTAGCAAATAATTGAGATTTAAGCTTGAATTATGATGATTTTTGCATGCTTTATGAACAAAGGGATCGAAGTAAAATTACATTTTGAATGTTTGCTTATAAAAAAGTTTGGGGCGAGAATGCCCACAAAAATTTTATGGGTGCGAAGACAGAGAGTACTGCGAAGATTGCTGAAAAAGTATCGAGAGGCAAAAAAGATTGACCGCACTTTGTACCACAAATTCTATCTCGCTTCAAAGGGCAACCAGTTCAAGAACAGAACTGTCTTGATTGAGGCCATTTTCAAGGAAAAAGCCAAAAAG
>Ga0302185_10001078_pt1 | contig 19596 bp, 9 predicted proteins | sample II_Bog_E1_1_FD_200231 | JGI IMG/M metagenome (GOLD analysis project Ga0302185, IMG submission 200231) | Peat permafrost microbial communities from Stordalen Mire near Abisko, Sweden - II_Bog_E1_2 | ecosystem: Environmental > Terrestrial > Soil > Wetlands > Peat | place: Sweden: Abisko, Stordalen... | reverse complement strand
AGGAAAAGTATTTCCTGTAGTCTTCAATCTCCTTTTGCATGATACTTTAGTTGAAACTTTACGATCTCCAATCCAATCTGTGCTGACTTCCACTCTTCTAACTCAGAAAATTTTAGATATTTGCTTAATTCCAACCAAAAAAATATTCTTGATCCTTTCGGCCGAGAAAAAAATAAAGGCAATCAAATATGAACATATTTCTTCAACAAGTTTTGAAAGAATGCTGGCTTGGGAGTGCACTTTTAATGCCAATGACAATCCGACTAGTTTGGATGTTCATCCTCTCACTTTTAATGTCGCTGTGGCTTTTAAGGAAGGGCTTAAACTTTTTGTTATCTGTTCTGAGGGTTTGCGCAGTACAAACATTCAGTTTCCGTTAAAAAATTGTGAATCAGTTAGATACTCCAAATATGGTCACAAGTTAGTAGCTGGTTCCCTCAATCAGCTCATCGTGATAAATCCCTACGACAATAAAGTTATAAACACTATTCAGCTCAATTCAGGATATATGGTCAGATAACTTTCTTTCCTCAGCAAAGATATGTTTCTCCATGGAATTTTTGCCAATGGCAGTAGCATGATTATGAACAGCGAGGGAGTGAAGTTGTTTGAAGTTTGGAATAAAAATAGCAAGTCAATCTGTTCTGCTTTTGACAGTGTTTTTGATATAATGGCCGTCAGCTACCCCGATAGCATCACTAAATTTTATAGAGATCGAGGAAGTCAAGAATTTGCTGTTATGTGGACCTATCCCTTCAACATTACTAAACTTTTAATAGTGAATGAGGTGGGAACTATTTTTATGGGAACATCTCTTGGTAAAATTAGAGCCCATCAGTGGCCTTTCACTGATTCGATGAAATTCAGTAAATATTTCACAGAAATACAACTCCATGCTGCGCCTGTCACTGAATTAAAAGTAACTCATGACTATGGACTGCTGATTAGTGGAGCCTAGGATGGAAGTATTTTTATAAGTAAAATCAATGCTATCAGTGATGGAATTTCTGTGAACGATGCCTAACTTCTAAGTTCTTTTAAGAGTAGTTATAAAAATTATAAAACTTTGTATTATCTACAGCATTATTTGAACACCAGTACAACCATATAAAATGATCAATAGTAGACAATCGGACAACTGTAATCAGACAAATCGGATTTCGATGCTGAATATAGTGATATAATTGCTAACATCCAATAAAATATTGACAAAAAGATCAAAGAAGAAGAGGAGAAAAGGAATAAAGATTTAAAAGATTAAATTGGTCCTCTTTAGCTTTCAATTGAAAAACTAAATTAAAACAAAATGGCAATTCGTGAAGAAGTTGTTAAACTTATCAAACAAAAAGCTGATCAAAGCGTCCTACTGGAATAGCAAAAACTTACCAAAATGCGATCTCTTTATAAAGAAACTGATTTGCTCAACGAAAAGAAGTAGTTTTATTTAGAATTATATCGAGGCGAGCTTGAAGAACTTATTTCAAAGCAGAAGTTGTAACTTAACAATCTGCTGGCCGACTGCAAAGGTAAATAATAGAAGCTAACAAATGAGTGCGAGTAGATTGAGAAATAATATAATCATAGTAAAGTTAGTTATCGTTAATTGATGAATGAAGAAACTGAGTAGGGATAGATCTATAAAGAAAAGATGATAGAAGAAATGGGTAATGAGTTGGAATTGGCAAAATAAACTGGAGAGCTCCTTCGTAAAAGATACAATAAACTGTACCATGACAATAACAACTATGAGTAAAAAATGAAATATTTCCAACAGTTAATGACTGAGCTGGAAATTGACATAGAAAATGCTACTAATAAGAGAAATATCTTGAAGACATAGGAAAAGCAATTGGAGAAAATGCTGGTTGATAAGGACAAGCACATTTTTAACGAAGAAAAACAAGTGAAGGAACTGTTGACTGGAAACATTAGTAGTTATACACATGAGGAGTATTTAAAGCATAAGAAAGAAGAGCTGCTAAGCAAATAAAAGTATTTGGATGGTGAAATATCTGAACTTGATAAAAAATACGACACTTTTCAGGAAGATTTTACTCAAACATGCAAATAGTCAAAAGATTTAGACACAAAAATCAGTAATGCATGTGAAATCATCAATAGACTTAAAAATATTCAAAGATAAAAAAAACAAATTGCCTATCTTCACAGGTATAAGGGAAAATAAGTTTAAAAAAATTTGACTTAAATTTATCATAGAAGTTAGTTGGAGGCCAGTTGCATCAAGGAAAATTTAAATGAACTTGTCAACACTATTGATATCATTTCGATTGAGGATGACAATACTGAAGCTCCCATCGAAGTGGCAGTGGAGCAGAGAGATCACCTCATCAAGCAGGTTACCAATGCTAATAATCTTCGCAGAATTGATGATAACATTAGAAGAACGATCATGATTAAGCTTAATAGAGAAACTGTTAGTTTGACTTGTGAGGTGAATGAGCTCAGAAAGGAAAAGAAAACTCTTGCGATTAAAATAAATGAGATTTAAACTAATATTAAGTAATTGAAAGAAGTGGATATATTTAAAGAGAATAGCAGTGTCCAAGACATAGTGCCGGCTAATATTTCTATAATTCGAGGACAAACATCAAAGCATCACTCTAGTCATAAATTACTTCCTTTCCAGACTTATCATAACAATAAATCCATGAAGGGCTCAACACACTCAAAACAATTTGCAAAAGATCTCGACTAATCCTCAACAATGTTGCCTAGTATTATCAAGCACAATGTATCGAGCAGCATCGAGAGCAGTGGGCTCTGTGGGGTGGAGGAAACTGATGATGAGATTGTTACAAAGTGATGGTTTAATTTTTAATATCAATTAACTCTTTATTTTACTATCTTCTATCTTCGAAGTAATATTTTATTCATCAATTATTTCAATTTATTTGACAGGGATATCAATTAAAGTCGACTAAATATACATTGGAAAGAATATAAAGAAAAATGCTATTTTCTAAATATAATAAATTTATGTTATATTTTTTCATAATCACTTTATTTAATGAAAATCAAAAGTTTTTGTCTGAAATAGGCGATGATCAATAGTCTATTTTACGATATTTTTGGTGGTCATTGAAAGGCGGATAATTTTTTATTCTCGAAGTCGACCTTCCTTCCAGGCTTAAAATACTTTCCGAACAAGGCTAAAGTAATATTGATCTCTAGCCAAATCATTAATTTATCTTTCTCTTCGAACATTGTGAGTACCCTCCAGTAATAACAAAAAAAATCTCTTTTTCAAGTTCTTAAAATAAAATTTATATGCTCTTTGATTTAATTTTTTACTCTATTTTTATACAGCAGTTTTAAACGAGAAAAATATTTTTGACAGATAATAAGTATCTATTTGATTATTTATTCTTCGATCATAAAGAAGCATCTTGAATGATCGGAAAACTTTGTCCAAAATTGATAGCTTTTGGCGATTTATAAAATCAGTTATTTATGTCTTTCTTTCAAGGGATTACTACCGCCAACTATCAAATAGTTTTTTAATTAAATTGTTTTGTTTTTGCTTATTGAAGTGATCTGCTTTGATATCATTTTTTTTTAACTCAAATAATAATTCTCTATTTATTAGTAGATTATCGAATACTTTTAACAATTAATTTTTCTTAATGATTCTATTGAGTTTAAGCTATTTACTAAACAAAATGAAGTCCTTTATATTCTATTTAAAGCATAAGGTCATTGATAATCTTTTGAGGAAGTGAATGTGATGTGAATCTCCGATGGAGTCAATAACAAGCTCATTTGATAGCTTTTTTGTTATGAGTTACTGAATTGCAGATTAATTAAAACTATATTTTAGAGAGGATTAATTGCTTCCTCCTATACTTCGGCCACTTTGGTTTTTTTTGAAATTAGCCTATTTTCCCTGTTATTTTTCACTCTATTTCTCATAGTGAATGGTCGGTGAGATAAATTACTTCTGTTAATTGATTTTTTCTTACAATTTTTTCTTCTACTCTTATTTCTGTGGAGACTGTTTGCTAATATAGTCTTTGAATTGACTCGTGAAAAATATAGCTTCTGAGTTATTATTGGATTCTGTTTTTGCACTGTTGCCAATAAAATGATTAGGCAATTTTATCTATTAATCTTCAACTGGTGGTTAGCTGTCTCTCTCAGAAGAGTGCTCTTCCATTAAATGATTTAAACTTATTGGCTTCTCTATTATTTATTATTTTTTAATCAACTATTTGTTTACTATATTACTTTAATTTCCCTTTGCTGGAGTTTCAATTTGCTTATTAGTCTGCAAATTCTATAAGTCTAATTCATAAAATTACTTGTTTAACTAGACTTGATCAGTGTGCTACGACATAATATCCTTAACCGTTGGGGTGACCAGTACTTAATTTACGTGGCTATTTATTTATTTGCTTGCATTTTCCTTAATCTATTTTAATTCCTTAAAATCAGTAGTTTTATTTACTAAATTACTGGTGGAACTTTGAATGCATGGAGCGTTAAAATTGCTCATAGTTTTTACGAAGTTATTGTACGTACTTTCTGCATTCTTTCTTCTCTCTACAGAAGATAATCTATCGTTTTTTTCTGACAGTTGCTCCATGATTTGCATTCTCTTGCGCTTTGAAAATTCAAGCATATTCTTGATAATATATTATTAATAAGTACAAAGGTTAAAATAATCACATTGAGATGAAATAACTTATATTAACGAAGGTATTTAAAAGATATCAAGGCACAGAGATTCCAATATCATTTACATATAAATTCTAACTTGTATTGTATGATATCAATTGCAATTGGTCTTTACCTGATAATTTATATTACCATCAATGACTCATATTAAATGAAATAGAATAAGTTCATTGAATATCTGCTGAAGTTGATTAATTTTATTATTAAATTGTAGCACAAATAAATATTTTTTTATCTTTATCTTTTATTGCAAAAGATTAATATTTCTTGTTATTTGTGGTAAACAGTAAATTTTATTCTTTTTAATTAGATTTGCAAATAAAATTAATTTAGAAAATACCTGATATTTCAGAAATAAAATCATTCTTTATAAAATCATTACGTATTATTGAATAAAAGTCAAAGGTAGTTCGTTAAACAGCTAATTAAGCATAGTTTTCATCATTCATCCCTCATCATCGACAAATTTAATTGCCTTAAAATCAATTACTAGCAGTAATTTGATTTATATAAGCTCCTTATATAAATATCAAGTATATAATCGAAAAATATTCTTCCAAATGTTATCCCATTCTTCTACTCAACTCAGATTACTTCCAATAAAGCCTAAACAAAATATTTTCCTCTCACCCATCAGATTAAGAACAAGTGAAGATGTCTTTTCTCGCAAATCAAAAATTGTCCGCAATAGCATCTAAAATTGTCATCGAATCCACCAGCTCAGTAAAAAGTTAAAATAGACCTCGGAGAGATTTCGATTATAAATTTTGGAAATACATAGCAAATAAGATCAGGTTTGTCAAATGGAGCTTTTTTAAAAAATGTATGAAGGTCCATTTTCGACCGTATTTAGAGTGAGAATTAAATAATCAGGAAAGCATTATGCACTCAAAAAGATCATCATTGATGAGGATCACGAGAGCAGATAAGAACGCATTTGTAGAGCAATTCATAGTAACTTTCTCGTCAAAATAATTGATGTTTATACTGAGAGTCATAATACTCAGCCAAAACTAAATATTCTAATGGAGTTGTATGATTGGAACCTAAAGGAATATATAAAGAGCGATTAAGTTATTGAACCTCTCATACTTAAATCATTTTGCTATCAAATGGTAAGGTCTTTATTGTATCTGCACTCCAAGTCAATATGCCATCGTGATGTTAAACCCGATAACTTCTTAATAAAGAAAAATGGAAGAATCGTATTATCTGACTTTGGATCGGCTAAATATATGAAGGCTAATGAATAAAGCTTAGGTTATATCAGTTCGAGGCCCTATCGGGCTCCCTAGTTGCTTTTAGGTCTAACAAATTACACAACAGCAATTGATATTTGGGCTTTGGGTTGTGTTTTCGTGGAAATGCTAACAAGAAAATAATTATTTTATGGTTCCAGTTCAATAGATTGCCTGCTCAATATAGGCCGCATTATCGGAACCAAAGACATCAAAAAGATAAAAGGAAGCTAACAAACATCTAAACTATTACCAAATATAAAGGGACTTGGTTTAAGTGAATATTTATTGAAGAAGGCAAGTCAACTATTTGTTGACCTGCTTTCAAAAATGTTGAAAATCAACCCTTTAGAAAGAATTGAGGCCATCGATATTTTAGTTCATCCTTTTTTTGATTAACTGCGTGATGATCAGGCATATCAGGAGATCATGAAAGAAAAAGCAGATATTTCTGATTTTTTCGATTTCAGTCCAAGTATATATCCAATTATTTAGTTGAACTCAAGACCTATGAGCAGTATAGAACAAGATTAATTCCTGTCTGGAAGAGAAGTAGGCCTGATAAGCGCATTTCTAATAATTGAACATTTGATTTTCTTTCTCTGTTTAGGTTACTATATTTTTATTATTTCAGCTGTTGGTATTTGATGTGATTTGTTGTTTTGATAAATGCATCATTTTATTTAATTTATCATCTCTTTAATTTAGAAAAGAGATATTTTAGGATATACAACAAAAAATTGAAGAAAATTTTATAATCTACCTTTATCTTCACCATTATTGAAATGATCTAAATTATTTGCAAGGATCCTGTTTATCTGTGCTCTAATTAGAGTTGCGAGTATGATGCTCGTCACTGTTATGCGTAAGATTGCAATAGCTGTTAAAAGCATGAGAGATGCAGCAAGTTTACACTCGAAGCTTATCAAAATCTTTGGAAACTAATGAAAAAATACTAATTCTATGTTCGATATCATCTTAAAACTATTGATTTATAACTGGCTAAGAGTCTTGAAAAAGGCTTCAATCCTAAAGCACCTCGAAGAACAAGAAGGCATTTCATAAACTTACGACTCATAAAAAGACTATTCAAGAACATCAAGGATGGGAAAAGGATATTAGGAAAATAAGTGAGCAAAGCCCTACTCCCTTTTCAAAACTATTAAATGAATTCAATGGAATACTATACCCAAAGAATAAAAGAATATAGCCAAGCAATGGAGGAACTCAAGAACTAAATATTAAGATTAAGGAAATAAGCCAACACAAACATATTTCCTCCCATTGATACAGAAAATCCTGATTCAAGAGAAGAAGATTCTTCTGATCAGGAGGAAAACAGTTAGTCTTAACGATCAGAAGTGTTACAAGTTCAAGTTAGACAGGTCTAAAGGCAGCAGCCTAATCTACCACCGGCTTCATCTCCAATTCGCGCAGACAATCAGAATGGACAAGTCTAAAGGCAGCAGCAGCCTAATCTACCACCGGCTTTATGTCCAATTCGCGCAGGCAATCAAAATGGACAAGTCTAAAGGCAGCAGCAGTCTAATCTATCTCCAATTCGCGCAGGCAATCAAAATGGACAAGTCTAAAGGCAGCAGCAGTCTAATCTATCTCCAATTCGCGCAGGCAATCAAAATGGACAAGTCTAAAGGCAGCAGCAGTCTAATCTATCTCCAATTCACGGAGGCAATCAAAATGGACAAGTCTAAAGGCAGCAGCAGCCTAATATATCTCCAATTCGCGGCAATCAAAGTAATTAAATTAAAATGTAATAACTTCATCAATTCATTACTATAAGAAATACACGAATCCGAACTGCTCAATTGTATCTATATTTATTACCTTCTACAAGTCCAGATTGGAAGATTATCGTCGATAACCTTCCACCAATCAAAGAAATCAATCCAATATTTATAGCCTATTTGGAGGAAAATAATTTTAGTGCAAATAAATTTCATTAATGTTGTGATGGCATTTAAAATACATTGACTCTGATAAAATACGGTAAAAAATAGTTATTTGCTGCCTTTACTCCTTTAAAATGGTGTAAATATCCTTAAGGATATTTACCTGACTAATCTCGAAAATCAAAGCTTTTTTGGGTTAACAAGAAGCAAGTTTTCGAGGTATAAAAACAAAATGGAGAAAATGCAATCTGCAATAATGCGGCTTTTGGCCCGTGCTTTGGAAGAGACTTAATAATTAAAGATAAATGCAATACACGAATTGCCTAAATAAATATTGGATATTATTATAGGAAACCTGATGACAATCTTCAAAAGGAAATTTTAAAAATTAATTAAGAAAAAATGGTTATTACTGAATATCAAGTTTATAAAGTAATTTTTAAAGAATCTGTCTAGCCTTCTGTGATCTAAGAATAAGCAAATTGGATTAAGTTGAACTAAAATATTCACAAAAAAAAGAATTAATGATTGTATACGGCTTATTTCATCGTATTTTTTTACGTATGACCATAATAAAAAACTATCACTGTTGAAATGTATCCTTTATAGCTTTGAATCTCTTGATGACTTAGGTGCTCTTTTCAATTGCGCTTTTTACTCGATTTTGCAAATCGAATGATTATCTCCACTTATCACTTGCTTCTTTATTCTAACTTTTACGACCACCCAGCATTGCTACTCTTGAGTACTCGCTTTCCATTTTTTAGGGAATTATATTGCTTGATTGAATTACTAACTCCTTTTGATGAGGGTTTTTCTTGCCGATCTCTTAATTTTCTCTCCTTTGAGATTGTTTAATTTGAGCAGTTTATTCGTATTTATTTGGCCTGTTTTGTTGAAAGTAATTAAATTACTGTTTGGCCTGAGAGGTTTTCTGTGCTGCATTTTGGTTATAAAAAGGAGATATAGGCTCCTGATAGCTATTCTGTTTTTTTGTGAGGTTCGGCAGTGGTTGCTGCGGAGCCTATTATTTGGCTTTGCTTCTAATATTAGGATTTGTCGCTGGAACAGCTGCCTTGTTATTTTCATCTTCTTCCTAATTATCTAAAACATCCATAAACTCTTGCAATATTTTCTAATTTTCACTATCAACACTCATATTAACTTCTTGGTAATATTTTTATAACGCTTTCTCCTTGCTTCTAAATTAATTTTCTCTTACTTGTTGGCTTTGTTGGTTGGTGGAGATATGGCAGTGTCTACTGGCTGATTTTTTAATCTGTCGTTACTCTTCAATTATTTATTTGATTTTTCGCTGCTAAATCGTTGACTTGCCCGTTTAAGGGGATTGCTCGACGAAACTATATAAGGCTTAAAGAGGTTGCTGATCTCTCTAATATAGTTTGACTTTAATTTTTATGGATTTATTGTTGAATCTAATTCAAAATTGAGATCTAAAAAGTACTTTGCGCCATAGTTCTGGTCCATTCCTATATTTTTAAGCTTAAATTCAATTTTAATGAAGTTATTGGCTAAAAATACTGATAACTTGATGAGTTGATCCCTAAAGTTTTCGATGAACTGGTCATTGATGTTGGATATCCAGGTTTATAATTTGATGGGTATATATTCATATAGAAAGTGAATGCTTTCCTACTCCTCAAGTACTGATTCAATCTTAATTAGATATTAGTTTTTTAATTTGCGCAAGACAGTCATCTTTTCCAACATCTTCTTTTTCTAATAAGGATGCAGATTGTATACTTTACGCACAAGGACTCTCGTGTTTTCGGTTGTACACTAGTCGCACTCTCCAAAAGGATAATCTTCCTACATGACCACCACTACTTGCTTTGGAGGCATTCCAATTTTACTAATATTTTTAATGCAGAAACTTATTATAGTAAATTTCATATCACTAAGAATGATAGGGCAAATATTTATCTTTCATTGAAATAAAAGGAAATAATTTGAAAAATATCATAAAAACTATAAAGATAAAAGATGAAATAGAAATAGAAAGTATTTGTGTTTGTAAATTGCTTTTAGAATTTTCATTCTCCTTACTCAGTGAAAATGGAATTATTTCTCATTTGAAATTAATTTCTCCGCGAGTATTCGAGGTTTAATTTAATTAAATTTTGCTTAGAAAGAGAAGAATTTTGTTAAGGATTATATACCTTGAAATTGGCGATATTTTAATCTTAATAATTAACTGAAACATGAAGAAAAATTATATTGCACATCTCCAGGAGTACGACTCCAAGACTTCTCTTCTCAATAAGCAAGATAAATATCGTCGCAGGTTCATCAAAACCTGCTATCAGTTGGATAAAGAAAATATTAATCCCAATGTCACACAGGGCAGGAAACATCAGCAAGGGCAACATGAACACAAAATGAAAGCAAAGATAAAACAGCAGGAGTCAACCTTTGAGAATACCCATAAAGACGATGTCAAAAATTAGGTCAAGCAACGTTTGTCATAAACTGGTAAAGAAATTAGTAAATAAATCAATACAGTCCAACCCATCAAGGAGATAACAATAAATCCATATAAATGTGAAGTAGACCTTACCCACAATTCTTAATAACTATTCATGGTTGATAATAATGGAAAAAAGCTGATCTGTTGCAGCTAATGCTCCATCAATTATCTTAATAAAACTATTTTCTTTCAGAAGTCCCCTATTGAAACTTAAAGAACATCTGGATAGAATGAATATATGGAAAAGCTAAGTAAAATTAAAATAAAGTGCATTACATTGTCGAGAATACTGAGCTAGAAATTGAAAGAGTAGAAACAAAAATGTAAATTTTACTACTAAAATTTGATTTAATAACTAGTAAAACTGCAGAGAGAATCCATCAGTTATGTGAGCACTTATTTTTAGAAGTGCCAACATCAAATAAATAAGATTGATGAGGATATTGATATATAAATCGCTAATTTTAATAAGGAGTCTTTCTCAGTTCAATCTGAAGAGGAAATGCTGCTTACCAATCGAGACAAATATTATATACCACCTCATTTGCAGTAAATTGAGATCGAGACTATTAGTATCAGTTTTAGTGAAATATTATTTAAAGATCTGAGGTAAAAATTGCAATAGTTTAATCTATTAAGGCTAAACTAGTATTCTAGCATCCAAAAGTAAAAGTCATGTCAAGCCAGTGTTTACGAAAAATCAACTAGTGAGACAAGAATTGCTGCTTCGAGTAGATGCTAGAGTAGTAATTAATAAATTTAACTTCTGCTCTGTTCATAATAAATGAACAAAGGAAAAGTATCAAAAGATATCGATGGAAATTATTTAGAGGTTTCTTTTGAACAGAATTAAGAATTCATACTAAAAAGCGACTATCCGCTTATTCCACAGATTTAGGAGTAGTAAGAGGGTATAAGTCCTTCCTTTAAACATTTTTGAATACGTTTATTTCTTTTATTATTAATATGAAAAGGACAAATTAAAGATATGATATTGTTAATCAAAATTTATGATTCAGTATTCTCTATTCGTTGGATAGATAGGGTTGCTATCAACTCCATAAGGATTGATGGCCATATTCTCAAAACTTTTTGAAATATCGGTATGATCTAAGGTTTCTTTAAGTAGAAGAAGGAAGAAATCTTATGACTTCGGAGGGTCGTAATCATAATGAGTATAATCTTTTATCTTTGCTTCATTAATATCGCCTTTTTCACAGGGATGTTATTTTTTTCGAGAATTTAGTTAATTTTTTTTGTAGGTTTTGTTTTAGGGAGAAATAGAAACATTTACAGTTCTCGGTATATCAGCTGGTTCATTTTTAACTGAATAAATAGGAAATTGTCTCAATATATACTAAAATCCTGGGTTGATCTTTTTAGTTTGAGCTGCCAAGGTTCCTTCATTTCCCCCATCGGGTTCCATTAATTGTGTTAGAATGGAGTGAATTTCTCTAGCTTAAGGCATGGTTTCTTTTTTCAGTAACTTCAAACAGATTTTTTTAACTTTGATCAGTAGATTTAAGTTTGGAATATGTCGTTAGATCTTTTCATTAATATTGATTTTTTTTTACCGAAAGATGATCATCCCATCACATATTTTGGTGATCACTTCTCTAAAGATCTATCTCTCTTCGAACTCTATTTAGAGATATTTTAGGCATAAAAGAATCAACTCATGCTTCGGAGTCCACTCTCTAGGGCGATCTATTTTTTAAAAGGATAAGAAGTCTCTTCGTGATATTTTGTAAGAATTTTTCAGTTTCCTAAAGATATTTGGTATAATGTCCTTCGTTCTTTTTTTGTTTGTTGCCTTTCTTGATTTGTTTGAAGTTTGGGTATTTGGTAATGACTTTAAATTTACTACCTTCTTTTCAAGATTTTCTGTTAACTGTTGAAAAAATTAAGCTCCAGTGACTACTATTGAAAAGACAAGTGAAATGATGGAGAGGTTACAGTTCTCAGTCATCATAATTTTGTATTGGACTTGGAATTAAATGATTATAATAATCTCTCTCTTGGATTGGATTTATGCCTCTTCCTCAATGCCCAAATGTTTTTATTGACCTCCTGATGATTTTTCGATCAAGAGACCCTACAATTGATTATAAAAATCATTCTTATTGAATAATTTGATATTTCTCATTATTTACTACTCTATGCAAATAATCTATGACTACAATAACTTATAAAAGAAATTTTATCAATGACAATATTTGTGGATCAAATTCAAAACACTGATGGAGGCTATATTTTGGTGCACCCCGAAGGTATATTTTAGAGAATTTTCATATAAGACATTTTTTATACCAGAATTTATCAATAGAGTCTTAAAAATTAGAAATAACACAATCAATATATATTTATAAATTATACAATTATACTAATCTTCAATTCCATCATTTCCTCATACATTATTTTTATAAAAATTTCAATCGAAGTTCAAATACTCAAAAATATTATTTACATGATAGTCAATCTAAGAAAGGAAAAGTCCTTCATTCAAACATTTTTGAATACATTTATTCATCCACTTATCATATAACATCAATAGAATGCGAAGAACATCATACAACGATAAATTCGAACGCAATAACTACGGAAAAATCACCAGCCGACAAAAAGAAGCAGATCTAGCTGCTAAGAATTTAAAGTTGGACCTCAGCAGACTTCCTGAGGATAATTTTCTTGCTCCTCGCACACCCTATCAGTACTATCAGTCCAAATTACTGAAACCGACGACACATCGTCCCCTAACAACTCAAAAGCCAGGCTCTTTCCTGTAATACAGAAGTAAAAATATGACGATAAAGGATAGAGTCACGATGCCTTTAGCAGCAGCAAGTATGATCAGAGATAATAACTGTTAGTTAATGCTTTTAAAGATAGTTCCAAAGATCCACAAAGAGATCAACCTCCGTCTGAGTACTCAAAAGGAAGGATATATCGAGGAGGCTCATGGAGGTATGAAGACAAGATGGGCAAGGAATTAAGTCATCCTGCTACTGCAAGATATTCTCCAAGTAGAAAAAGAGACTCTTCTCCATTAAGCAAAAGAGAGGCTCCATTAGATTTCAGTGATAATGACAACAAAGTTCGTAAACCTAACGCTCTTTTGGACTTGATTGGCCAAAACCTAAAAAAGTCCGATAAAATTTTAAACAAGGATGACGATTTCTTTTAGTATGTAATGCGGTTTTCTTACCGCACAAAAAAAGGCTATATTCCAACAAATTCAGGAAAAGTTAACCAAGATAGTTTTATCATTAACCCTAACATCAATTCCAAAACATGGCAGCATTTTTTCTCAGTTTGTGATGGGCATGGTCCTCTCGGTCATCAAGTATCTGGATTTATTAAAAATGTGCTGCCTAATTGTATATCAAATTTGAAAATGATGTAGCGTCATCCGAAAGAAGGTCTGGTCAAAGCTTTCGAGATAGCCTATGAAAAATTAAGAAGAGAATCAAAAATTGACTTGAATTTTTCGGGCTCAACCATCATCAGTTGCTATCTACAGCAAAGCAAGCTGTATTGCGCTAATGTAGGAGATAGCCGAGCAGTGTTGGGAAAATATAAATCTAACAATTGGGAGGCAATAGCGCTCTCAAATGATCACAAACCTTCAGTAGAAAAGTAGGCTGAACGAATTAAGAAGATGAAAGGACGAATCTAACCCTTTACTGATGAATATGGAGATCCCATTGGTCCATTAAGAGTGTGGGTGCAGAATGACAACGTTCCAGGGCTAGCAATGACTCGCAGTTTTGGAGATCTGGTAGCCGCCTCAGTAGGAGTAAGTCCTATTCCCGAGATCACATGTATTTCTTTTCAGAAACAGAATTTGCCTTAACTTAATAGGACAAAATACTCCTAATCGGTTCTGACGGTGTATTTGAGTTTCTCTCAAATGAGGAGCTGATTCGCGCTGTGGCTCCTTTCTACGAAAACAAACAGATCCAGCAGGCTTCAGACCACCTAATGACCCTAGCGAATCGTTCTTGGACTAAAAATTCATCGATAATCGATGATATAACCTTCATTCTCATTTTCATTTCCTACAATGAAATGTGAGCAGCCGCAGCCTACAGCAGATCTCAGCTCATATTATATTGTTCTATTTTGTTTTAATCAATAAGGGAAGACCATTAGTTCCAGAGTGTTAATGGAAACAAGAAAAATAAATTATTTTTGGCGTAAAATTAAACTTGGTTTTTGGGTGGCGGGAGATAATTAATTAGATGAGTCGACTGCAGAGTCGGTGCCAGAAGTCCCTCGCTAAGCGAGACTGCCATGCAGACAATGCCAGTTTAATAACAGAACCATCTCCTGACTATGTGCTGGACAACTATAGGAGTATCTCAAAATATAGCCTAAATAATATCAATTCCATATTATTAAGTAGTATTCTCCTAACCCAGAGGACGGAAAATTTTACAATCTCTTGGGAAAGATGTCCCCCAAACGCAGACTACGCTGTGGATGTGTTAAGTCGAACTGCAATGCCAAATATTGCTAGTGTTTCAGAGCTGGGGAAACCTGTGGAGAGGACTGTAGCTGTATTGAGTGTCACAACCGTAAGCTAAACCGTAGTGACTCAATGAGGGACCGTGGCTAATTTTTGGCTTGCAACTGCATTAAAAGTAATTGCCTTAAGAAATATTGTGAGTGTTTTCAAAACGGGAAGAAGTGCAACAGTTAATGCCATTGCTTTGCCTGTCATAACTGTGAATAAATACCAAAGAAATAAGGCTAAAGTTGACTCTAGAACGGAGGTAAAATGTTCATAATTCCCAATTTATAAAATTAAACACATGATAAATCATTAGATTAAGATTTTGGTTTAAAATCCATCTTTGTATGATACTGTCAAGTATTGGACTTTATATAGAGGATAATGAACCTTTTTAATAATGTTATTGGGTTCATTAAATTCATTAGTTTTAAGTACTCATCGATTGTTGCTCATAGTTATTATATATAGTTGCTTATCTTTTATATCAGTCTTCTTTAATTTGTCTATTTTGAAAATAAAGTTATCCCACCTAACTCAGTGATTCCGTCATCTTCTTTTTTCTTTCTTTTCATTATACTTCATTCTTTTGATAAAATTTAGTGATATAAACTTGATCTAAAAATAGAATAAAAATCTTAAGAGTCTTATTGATTATAAATATAGTAAGTTTTTTGGAAGGCATGAACAGCTTCAGAAGTTTCTCTCATCTCCCCGATGATCAAGGCCTCAGGATTACCAGATGTTCACGAAGGGTTTCTAAAAGGAACATCGCTAAAGAGAATTAAATACGGATAATTAACCCCTTCTTGGGCAAAGAAGAAAATTATCTCCCTCTTGAATTGCACTAACAAATCCAAAACCTTCCTTATATATCGCCAAATAATATTCAGGACATCAGCTTCAAAACTCCTGTGGGAAGAAGACGCTCCTCTGCTTTCTAGCGACATCTTCAAGCGATGCAAAGTGCAGCAAAAAAGCAAGAATAAATGTATCAATGCTTTGTTGGGCATAATTAAGATGAAGAGGGTAGTGAAGAAGAAGTGATGGAGGAAGAACAACCAATGACAATATAGTAAAACGATTAAGTTTCGTTAGGAATGCGGCACTGTTTCTTCCACATGGAGAATGACCTCACCGATCATGAAGATTTCAATCTTTTTAGCAATGAACCTCCTCCAAATGAGGGCGAGATTATTTTTTACTCTCAGAACTAGATTGAATAGTAGATATGGATGCAGGATAATTATTAGTCTTACCTGAATGTCTGATTTATATATACTATATCATCATTTTTTGGGGGAATATTCACTATTGGGCATTAGTTGACCTAACTTCTACCACATGTTTTAACTGTCAGCGTATTTGTCGACTGGGTAGGCCTTTTCTTCGCATTTCTTGTCGATTAACACATCGATTGTTAATTTGAAGGCATCATTTAGCATTCGCGGAATCAACTGCCCTAACAGGGGGCTGGAACACTAAATACAGGGATTCTCATTGACTTAGATTAGCCATACTTTTAGTTCACTGTCTATAAAGAAATCCAATCCAAATATTTCGAAGCAATGCTTTCTTTGGTTTTGGTTGATTTTCTTCTTCACAGAACTGAAAGCCATATAAGTAATTTCTTTGATTCTTCTCCATATATTACTTACGGCTTCTTCAGCCATGAACTGCTTCAAATCCCAAAACGAGAGTTGATTCGCGTTTTAAAACTGACCATAATTTTAGCTGTATTTTTGAATTGCGTTGTTGGTTAGATGAATAAAGTAGTTATCGATATTTCCTGTGGAGAATGTTTCGGCGGAAGTGCGGATGTAGCCTTATTTAAAGAAATATATATTCATTTCCTCGGTAAGCAAAGCCCATACTCTGATGTCAAATTTACGATCGTGAATCAGGAAAGGTTTTTCTACATATTTTTGTATGACAAATGAGCACGTATTTAATTTAAATTTTTATGCGCCGAGGAATTTAGTTTATGTGCACGATGATTCCAACTATACTGTCTACTTTAGGCTTTCCTTGAGAGAATTATCTTATCCTTATATCTTCTATGATTTCTATTGTTGCTTTTAGATCACTTTCTCATGCTTTTATTTTTACTTGATTCCCCCCTACTTGTATTTTTTACGATTCATTAATTACAAATAATCTACAAGGATCTTTTCAAGCTGTTCTAGTGAATCAAAAATTTAGATGCCTCTTCCTCTGTTGAGTCCAGTTGGTTTCAGCAGCCATAAATAGCTATTTTATGAGTAGTATGTGTTGCTGTTGATGGGCTTGGAGAGTATGTTGATTTTTTTCTTGATATCTGAGTTTTGCCACCCCATATACCCTTGAAATTTAGATACAAAACTCCAAGGAAGATTGCCTTTTTTATTCATCGCTTTGCGTGGATCGTTTTTTTGAAAAAAACTGATAAACTGTTTCATGTTATACTCGCAGTACTAATCATCAAAATCCATGATAAAGGTAATGGGAGTAATATTAAATACTTCAATCTTTTTGGTCTAGCAATAGATCTGCAGATTTTTAACCAATGAATCCTTAGTGCAAATCTCTTCATTAAACTAAAAGTGATTGACGAATCTCTTTTTAGTGTAGGACCACATTTTTTTGTAGTTGTGTCTGTCTTTGTAAAACACCCACTTAAAGTTCGCTATGCCCTATCCAAATTTTATTTATTTCCAGATCTTACGTTACCGCATTAACTATCTGACGAGATCTTCGTTGTTGTTGCCTTTTACCACTGAAAAGGTCAGTTCTTCAGCTTTTGATAATTTGTTCAGTTTTATTTAATCGCAGGATGGTTATTAATTTTATACTACCAGTCGAGGCATCCTTTGAGATAAACTTGTAGAGTTGCGCTTATCACTCTTTTCATCAGGCTCAGCATCCGATATTCTCTTGACTGAATTTTTTCTGATCTTAAAGTTATGGACATTGAGGTTGAGGGAAGTTTGTTTTTTGTTTGTGAGAGCGACTTGTTCAGTGGTGGAGGGAGCTATCCTTTTGCTAATGAGTATGTTTGAAAGGGGTTGATAGCTGTACAAAATAAGGCCATTATCTGACGATATTACTGAATCTCTATTGGACTTTCTCGTGAGGACTGGCGAAAATTTGAGATCAGGAAATATATTTTTGGCTGTTGGCTTCTTCTTGGCGTTCAAGAAAATACGTCTGTCTTGAAAAAGTTAGATCATTCGCGATTTATAGTTTTATTGTAACCAATATATAAACAATTAGTGGACCACATTAACGATGCGTTATCTAATTTATGGATGAGTCCGTTCTATTGAACAAATGCCAATTTAATCAAATGGCAATTAGGTCTTATCAGACGAAACTAGTTTATAAGAATTAGCAAGGAATACACTTATCGAGAAAGAAGGGTTATCTTTTAAGTATCATATATTAATAATTGTGTTTATAATTTACTATCTCTGACAACTTTAAGCCATGCTTTTAACTCAATATTATCCTCTTTAAGCGGATTATAATTAATCAAATCTTTTATAGACAACAGATGGCAAGTGTAAAACCATAAAAAACTGTAACTTTAGAGGAACTCTACAACGAAGGAGATTTCATCGATGCCAAGGATAATCAAGGCGATTGGAGGGTTGGATTTATCGTTACAAAACTCAATCAATGCAAGATGTTTAAAGTTCGCTTCGATGGATGGGCACTTAAATATGATTAAGTACACTCACTTCTATTTAGACCTATAAATTTAACAGTCCGAAACTCAAACCCTTTCGAACCATCGTTATCGGCTACACTGGACAAAAACAAAATGCTGGAGTCAGGGACGGATGGAAATATGATCTCACGGAACATGAATAAGTACATGTCTATCAATTAAGAAATTAGCAAGGATGAGACTGTTCATGAAAAGTCCTTTATAATTTACTGTTCACTAGCTGAATCAACTGCTGCGAGGATGGAACTATATGTACACTGACTTTCTGATGACTTGCAAGTATCAAAATGGGCAGTAAATGGACAGTACAATTCAATACTTCACCTTGAACATCGAATTTTTATGCAAATATTTGGAACATCTTAACAACAACTTTAACGAGGTAACTCCCTCCCAATGCAGTTTTTGAAACTGGTCGACAATCAGCATTAAATGGACAATTGGACCTCTCAATAAGCTTTCTTTAAATCTTACTTCGAAATATTCGATACTGTCTACACAATAACTGGCAATTATTTGAGGCTGGATGGATTTTTTAGAACTAATGCAGAACTCATTCGTACTCAATGGCGAGCCCCCGCACACAAAGACCCGAAGAAAGTATATCAAATTGAAATCACCAAATATTTTATTCAATTAAAAGGAATTGACCTGATCAATTCGTTAATTTAGAAGTTGTTAGACATTGAAGAAATTATCCCCTTCTTATTTTTGTATTCTCTCACGAATTTAATCTTCGGATTAACGAATCTCATCTCCACTGCTGATAGAGAGAGTTTTATTGCGAAGCTTATTAAAGGTACAAATAAATTTACTAAGTCGGTTAAGGCAATATTAAAAAGCTTAAAGAACAGCACTTTAAAGAGTTTCACAAGCATTAAGTCAGTAATTTTCTGGAATCAATTGTTGAAATGGCAGTGAATACCAAATTTGAAAGCGTGATCGGGGACTGGAGCATAGAATTATAGTTATAGCTTTGTGTAAAAATGATCGGGTGTCCTTATTTCTAAAAAAAGTTGAAAGGAATCAGTCATATTCTTGAG
>Ga0302185_10001075_pt1 | contig 19614 bp, 21 predicted proteins | sample II_Bog_E1_1_FD_200231 | JGI IMG/M metagenome (GOLD analysis project Ga0302185, IMG submission 200231) | Peat permafrost microbial communities from Stordalen Mire near Abisko, Sweden - II_Bog_E1_2 | ecosystem: Environmental > Terrestrial > Soil > Wetlands > Peat | place: Sweden: Abisko... | reverse complement strand
GAATATTAAGGTCAGGTGATATTTGCTATCGCAATTACAATTACTGTCAGATAGCAGGCATAATAATGTCCCTACTCTCAATGAATATTACTTGCCTATTTTATTATTATATATTCTACAGCTCAAACACTATCAGATGTAATTGTAAGGTACTCCTTAAAATAGATAGAATTCAAGTTTATCTACGACGATATGAAGGCGGAGATCAAGCTCATTCCGCCCCTGCCTATCTTGCTCAAATCCATCGAAAGTACAACCAAAAAACTATAATGCATAAACCTCTATTCTCTGGCTGACCGACGAGAATTCGACTTGTAACTCTACGAAAAGGAAATATACGACGAGATGACTCAGTTGCTACAGTAGGTCGCTAAAATACGATAGGCAGCGTAGCACTCATAACTTAATGGTGAGACCATTCTCCAGTTAGAGGAAAAGATAGACGAGATTAAATAGTCCAAAATGCAAGCATTCGACCGCCTCAACAAACTGGAGGAGGTAATTCAGGAGGATTTATAAAAACTAATCGACGAGTAGATGTTCGTTAATCCTGTAAATATGGAGAATGAGATAAAGGAGGTCGAGGAAGACGAGGAGGAGGCCATGGAGGAGCCATTTATTGCCAATTCAAACCAATAGAATAGAATTGATGGCCTGAAGAAAGAGATCGATGAGATTAATACCAAAATTATTAGAATCAATCGTGGGCGAGGAAAGTGGTTCGAGGGTGATCACGCCGATTTTATCAAGATTTACGTGCGTTGCGGAGGAGACGCTAAAAAAATAGTGGAGGAGGGGGTGAAGGCGTTAGGCATGAAGAATATTGAGATAATGGACCATCTTGAAGTCTACGAAACCTACCTTCAGCTGGAGAAGGAGAAGAAGCTGGCTGCAGAGTAGTTTAAAAGCATAAAGATGTACGAGAAATAGGTAAAGAACTAGGAGGAAATGCAAAGTCAAATGGCCAAGGAGCAACGATAGCAGCTCAGAAAAAAGCAGAAGGAGCAGGAGCAACTCACCAGAAAGATGCAAGTCGAGTAGTTTAAAAGAAAGAAGGCCTAATAGCGAGAGAAGCTTGTGCAGTAGATTACTCATGAAAGAGAGAATTAAAAGAAAACAGTAAAGGTCAGTCTGGAAAAGAAGAAGTAGATCTAAGCCCGTAACCGAAGAATCATTTAATAGAAACATTAGCTGTTTAAAATTAGGAACAGTTCGAGTTCAGCCACCAAGCACAAACCCAAACCATCAACTAAAATAGGCAGCAGCAATGAAATACAGATCAAGCAGATCCCTCGACTGCTCAAACCGCCGCTGCCTGAAAAGAAATGATAAACAAAGCATGATTATACTTCTATCATCACTCATAAATCTAAAACCCAGCATTCTTTAAACTCTTCAATATGATCTCCTCAAATTACGACAGCGTTATCTTCCCGTCTCCGTCAGTATCCACCATTTTTAGGTATGATTTCACGTCCTCGCGACTGGGCTGGTAGGCTTGCCCCATTTACTTGTAGGTCTATTGAATTATCAAAGGTATTTCATCCTCTGCCAGATACCCTGATTCGTCTTTGTCATATTTCTTGAACAGTCTCCTTGCCACATCAACTCTCTTCCTCGCGATTACGGATAGATTTTTGCCTAGTCCAGTAGAAGTTTGCTGGCGAGATTAACTGCATAGCAATACTTGTTACGTATACCGAGAAACGTTGGAACCTTTTAACGAATTACTCGAGTTTTGAGAACTGATTTGCTTTGAACTTCCGTATTGACTTCCGTATTGGTTAGCCTGCGAAGTCGAAGGTATAAAGCTGGAGGATATTCCAGAATTTGATTGACAGAGGTAGCGAACAGCCAATGCTTAAAAATCAGATTCGGTGACCTTCTTGTCTTTGTTGTCGTCGAGCACGTCGTACATGGAGTTAGCATCTTCCATTGTCGGTTGTGGGTGGATGGACTGCTTCAATCCAAAAATACCAGGATTCTGTAGCAGAAATCACTGAAGATTTCATAGCATTGTTTGGGCCCAAGTGCTCCCCTCTTTCCCAGGTCGTATTTCTGGAAGAGAAGCCTGCCAATGGCTTTGGCCCTATCAGTTTAAATCTTCCCCTTCATTCAAATTAAAAAATATCTCAAAATCCATTCAAATTGAACTATTTTAAGAGGACTGACTGAGAACCAATAAAGTGGGGCTCAGTTAATAATTCTTAAGTTGTTATACCTCAACATGCGTGACAGTTTCAATGGAATGAAACAATCAAATAAGTTAGTTGAGGCCTGGTTGAGTAGAAGGAGTAGTAATTTGACGTGAATAAACGATCAACCGATGAAGTTGATGCTTACTATAAACAGCACTAGGCAGGCCAGGAAAAATTCTCCAAGTCTACGGTAGTCCTTTGTTTCTTGTCGGATGGAGATGAGCAAGATGATGACTCCGAGAGGGCAGAAGATGCCAGTCAGGAAGGCATTCTTTGGAAAATCATCACCTACCACCAGTCTGTAGAAGAACTGGACTCCAATCACTGCGACCAGATAGAGGATAAACCAGTCGATAAGTTTGACACGTCCCGAAGTCTCAGCTGAGTACTTCTTCCAGAAATCATCAAGGCCAGTAATGTACTGATCGGCCGTCTTTTTGCTGACCTCCCCCTTCCGTGCAGCTTTTGACATATCCAATAACTAATCACATCAACACGTAATGATCCACATATATATAGCTAATAGCTTATTGATTATCCAATATAAATTAATGACGGTCCTCCGTGCATAACTAAACAAATACCAAAGTTATATCACAACAGGTCAGATGTTGTTTGAAAACCTGAACTATACTGGCTAAAAATCCATATTTTCGGGCATTGGCATTTTGAGCAGCTACTCTTCCGGGATATCGTTTTCCTCCTACATCTCGATCTCCATTTTTTATTATGGAGGGCGTATGCAATTGATGCAGCCTTCACACGTGCACTTATCTCCACAAAGAACTCCAGCAGCAAAGCACGAACAGTATTTCTTATTGCATTTGGTCTTCTTGCATGTGCATAGAATGACATTGCCAATTGGAGCATTTCCTTGCAAATTTGCATTCTTATGCTCGATACATCCTCTGCAGCAAAATCCCTCTATGCACAGCTACTGTTGGCTCTACGAACAAGGACAAGTCTGCCACTCACATTCTGTGTAGCATTTACAGGCATGGTTTAGCGTCGACTGATCCTCATCAGATCTTCTAAGCCCTAGTTTCAGCCCTTCGTTGTAGTTACCATATGCATAATAATTGTTTTCTTAAGCGATTCCTCCCGCGGATTGTCGACCCAACATTGGTGAGTTCACGTCTAGTAACTTATCATAGATGTCTGATTTTCGCCCACTCTCTAGGCTCATGACTCTAACTTATGAAAGGCATACTCGATTAAACTATGCTTTTTGGTAAGTGAATTCTGCCGTTCACTCCAACTTGGCCTTTAGAGAGACCGGCAGCCCGAACCAACTGACTGTCTCGATTCAATCGACATCTTAATCGAGTATTTATTCTGCTTGTTTGGATGCTCCATTAAATAATATGTCGGAATGCATAGGAACTTCAATATAAACACCCATCTGATCAATACCGCTCATCATCTAGCGATAATTAAAGAATTTCGGGAGAAATGACCGAAACTAATCATCTGACAGAAGTGTACAACTATTATCAGAAATAATTCCGCTATTGAACCGAAAATACTAGGAGTATAAGACTTCCTTGAGGATAATTTTCAATAGACTAAACATAAAACTATCATTTCTTAATGTTTCTGCCTGTATTTCTCAGTACCATTTTGGCAGTTGCGTGCTCTGTCATCAGTATCCCTTCTAAATGGTCGTATTCATGTTGAAACACTCTCGACCTGAGCTCATCCAATCTTTCATGATGTTGTTCTCCCTTCTCGTCCCAATAGGCAACCTGAACCTATTTAGCACGGGTGACTTTATACTAATTAAACCCCACGCTAAGGCAGTACTCATTCATCGTTTTTAGCTAATTAGACTTTAAAGTAATCTTAGGGTTGATGTACACTTTAAACTATCTAACTGTTCGCTGTAATTTTTTAAAGTCAGTTATTTGACCGTATCTGAAATCTTTCGGCATGATGAAGAACCGTTTATAGACTGCAATCTGGGGCGCAGCCATCCCTAAGGAATAGACTTGATGTTATTAGAAACTGTTGCGGAAAGCCAACTTCAGAGCCTAAATGTCGCTGATAGTCTATTAGGAGAGGGGAAAGAGGAGGGGAGAGCTGATTATTTTTGGCATTCCTACCAAATTGATGATCTTGGCACTCTTCATAATTATAATTAGCACTGAACATAATTAAAATATTATATCAGTGGGCTGTAAATTAATCAAGTAATGCCTGCTCAGCATTTAACTTTGAGTTATAAGCAGTAATTTCGACTTCTTTTCGCAGGAACTCGTTCAATACACCTACTCTAGCATTCGATTTGGGGTTCGATTCAATGGTGCTGATTCGGTTGTTGGTGGTCTTAATAAAACCGTTGGTCGGATAGGACAGCTCTTCGAATCGATAGTTTTATTGTTTTAGAGGTGCTATTTTCTGTCGTTCAAACTCTTTTAGAAAATCGTATTGATTCCTCTCTTCTATTTTATCTTCTACGATACGAATGAGTCCGCTTCCTACGTTAGTATTGATTGAATTGTTAATTTATTTCTTCTCTGTCGCCTTGAGTTTATTTTGTGCCCTTTCCTCCTCTTTTCTCCTCTCCAGCTTTGATAACTTCAAATCACTGAGGTTGATTATTTCATCTTTAGACACCTCCACATCTCGCTTTGAGAAGGAATCGGAAAGATCTACAATCACCGAATCCTTTGATTTCTACGATTTGTCCAGGAAAGAATTGGGAGAAAGCAGCTTGCTGAAATTTATTGATTATTTGCTGCTGTTGGCTAGGACATACCCACTTCCCTTCACGGGATGCAGTTTTATCTCCTCATCATCCACTGATTGACTGTAGACCAAATTTTTACCAAAATAATCCTCGTAATCTGAATCTCCTCCCCTATCGTCCAGCAGAGGACCCGAGTTAAACACAAAATCAGTGTCCTCGTAAAACTTTCGCTTGGTTGAAAACATGGACTAGTTTTTGCAATCTTTTTTTTATTTATTTATCTGCCTCAATCTATCAGAAATCGATGGCGAAGCAAGTTAAGACTGTTTTTCTACGAGCTTTGTGTCCTTCAGCTACACAATTGGTTTTGGAGTTCCATTCTCCACTAGATTCAGCTTCGATTCTTTGGAAATATTCTGATTTCGTATAAATTTAGAGATCAGCTCATTCGGGTCATAGTACCTCTGCTACCTGCTTTATTCTCTCTCCATGCTCTCTTCGCTGTTGCTTGGCTGTTACTCTATATTACTCGAGACATTCTCCTCCACATTACCAAATACGTTATAGTAGTTGTCAGCCTGAAAAAATTCCTTTTCCAGTGTATATTTCTATTTGTTCTTGGCCAATTTGGTCCTAAACTACTGATCCCGCTCCATCTCCCTTCGGAATGGCTATGACTTTTGAAAAAAGACAAACTGCGATGACCCTTTAAGTTATTCCACATCTGCCTCCTCCTTCGACTCTTCCGTCTTTGCAGCTGACACCTGCATATACTTCCTATACTCGTTCTTATAGTCATCCTACAGTTTTTGTGTTTGCATCTATCTGCTTGCCCTCAAGAACATGGACATCATCTCGATTTACTTATCCTTCATCGTTAGAATCAAATCTTTCAGGTCGTTAACCTGACTTGAAATTAAACTTCTGTTCTCTCCAGTCTTTGCGAATTGATGCTCGGTATCAACATGTTGCTTCAGCGTTTCCACGGATGAGAAATTTTGTTTGTCGCAGAGAGTGCAGCAATAATACTTTTTGGCATTATTTTTATTCTTCTTTGTAACTCTCTCGCGAAGTTTACCCAGCAATCGTTTCTTCTCCTCCACAATAAACTTCATATTTGAAATTTATTTAAATGAACTCTCGACCTCCTGTTACATGCCCGCCAGCTTGTCAGCCACTATGTTTCTTTTCATCTCTAACTCACTGTTTTCCGCCACCAAATCAGCACCCTCATTTTTCATTATACGTGACGCATTCTGAAAGAGAATCAGCAATTTTTTGCGATACTGTGCAGTAACTCTATCAACACCATAGGTGACTTCGGCATTATTAACGATGGAATGGAATTTTTGCAAGCTAAATTGTTGCTGATTTAATTTCGATATTTAATACCAATCCAAGCCCTAGCTTTCGCGCATGCAGGAAGTGATATTTTAATTTGTATAATCAAAACACTATTATTAAATCAAAGCCTTCAATGCTTTGGAGTGCTGTTTTATCGAATGAATTGCCGGTTTCTTTAGATCTTTTATTTGTTGAACAGAATGTACTGCTAGAGTTTGGTGCTCAGCTTATCGATGCGGTTGGACTCGTGCTGGACGCTTGATCGCTGCGAGTGACAAGCAGATTATTGATGGGGAGTGGAGATGTTTTGTCTCACTATTCGGGAGGTGACTGGCCGCAGCAGATTAAGCTAATCCTCAGCCTTTCTCTGTTCCTACCTTCGTTTATCTGTGGTGTTCTCGTATTTTTTCTATTAATTTCCTGAGAATATTCCTCCATTTCTTGAGTCTGGCTGTGCAATCTGGAAGGTAAAGTTAGTGATCTATTTGTGTGATTATTTAATAGTCTTTTATCCTTCTCTTTTAATTGAATAGTTAAATGTTGGAATGATTGGTTATATAGACTATTTTCTGCCACTTTACTCTTGTAATCGTTTTGAACTACTATTGACTCTTCTATGATTGATGTCTTCTTTGGCAGAGACAAAAGGTAGTTACTTTTGTTTAGTTTTTATGGATTGAAGGCGGGTATTAAGGTCCTTTTCCTTCTGTTTTATCAACTGAATAACATTATTAAAAGGAGAATCTTCTTTCTTGCTATCTATTTCACGATGCTGGTTGGATAGTCTGAATGGTTTCTTCTAAACTGGAGATGATTCGCACAAATGTGATTCTTCTGTTTCATCTATAGACACATTCAAGGTGATCTCCTTCCCATTAACATCTTCTATAAACCATCTAATGTCCTCTTCTGTTGATTCCTTGAGTAGTGGTTGACACATCACAATAAATTATTGCTCGTTGATGCTCAGTCTCTGCTGCCGAATCTTTTGGAAGACTGTTCCTAGAAAATATAAAGCCGATTATGGAATCCATTTATTGATGTTTGTTTCGCTGATTCTTCCCCTGTTAAAAATATCGAGTCCTTTGAATATCTTTGTCACTGCCTCCGTAAATGTTGCACACAGTTAACTCTCTTCATTCCTATAACCTGACCTTCCTGGTGATTTTATAAGAAGGACATTATTCTGCTTGCAATTCTGCTCGATTTGGATTTATTTATGCCTTCCAAACGATTCGCAAAGCATTTTATCGGATTCGTTCGACTATTTACTTTTCAGGGTGAATATCTGACCCGAATCATTTGCCTATTTCTTGAACTTAATTGCATTCACTGGAAATTACTCGCTACGAATTTACTGTTTGCATTTCCTGTTCTCTTTTCCTTTGAGTTTGTGCGAGGTACCATTTTTGTGCTTCAGCTTTTTATACGCTGAGTATGCATTCAATAAATTTGGGGTCGGATTATCAAGGGGACGGGGGTTGTGATTGCGATAGGTGGTTGGCTGCTGTCGATTGTTCTCATGTCGGATCATCTAACGAATAAGCGAATTAATATTAAATTTATAAATGATAAACTATAATATTAATAACTATGCCAAGAGAGCAGTCAACCGCAAGTGGCAACACCCACATTGACATCTCCGCCGACAACATCTAATTACCTCACCACCAAATCAAGCAGGACTTCAAATCGTTAATTCACTAAAATAAATTAATGCGCAGACAGAATGCTTTATTGAGAAATTAGCTTTAGCAACTGTCCACACGGCTTGATGAGGAGATTCGAAAGAGACTTGACGAACAGAAGAGGAAACTGGTCGGTAAGAATGAAGATGTGTCGCTGATGTAACTCCAAAATGCATATAAGAAATGCCAGATCTATAAAAAATAGGCCAGTCTCTATCGCAAGAAAGTATAATCCATGGGAGACGAAAATCGTTTGTAATAATGTGAGAGGAAAGTCGAAGAATACGCTAGAGATAATCAACAGCTGAAAGAATAGCTCAAACAAGTCAAAAAGATTAGTAAACTGCAGGAGAAAGGACTAGTCGAAATGGGGGCTGAGGGGTATTTGAAGGCAGTCGCAGACAATTAAAAGTTAAGAGAATAGATTCGCATCTTGAAGAAGCAACTCGATTAAAATCGAAGAGATAAGGATAAACTCTACAAAAATAGAACGCAAACATCCAGTATTGAGCCTTTGAAGGGATAAGCCAAAATCAGCTAACGAGACATTCAGTTTCAGGAAAAGGTTAAAAAGAGGATACAGACTGAGCATGACAATCACCCAGCAAACGAGGACTTGTCGGACATCCTGCAGCAAAAGGTAGAGAAGGACTTTCAAAAGATTAGAGCTCTGATGACCGAGAAAAATAAGATGAGAGAAATGATAGATAACTTAAAGATGCAGTTGTCTAACAAATAGAAGGAAAACGCAACCTTAGTCTAAAAAATAGCTGCACTCAGAAAGACCAACCAGACTCTACAGGCGCAGCTGAGCATTAAATCCGAGCTTGATGAAGAATTAAAGCTCAACAAAGAGAACAAATCAAAGTAAACGAAGGGGGAAAACTCGAAGTCTAGACTAGCAAAGTTAGAGTAAATGCCTCCGAAAAAGCGAATCTGGAAGAAAGATCAGATTCTATAGTAGTAAGGCAACGCGGCAAATGAAGTCAGTTAAAGCGGAATAAAGTACCCTCGAACAGAGGAGAAGGGTTTAAAAACAGAGGGTTCGCGAACATGGAGTCATCAGAACCTGAGCAGCAAGATAAAAGAAATGCAGGTGCAGTTGCATCAAAGTGGACACATAAAAAACATACATGCTCGATACGAGAAGGGATAGCCAAAGAGAATAGAAGAAGCGGGAGAAAAGGCGAAGTATATGGTGTTATGCTGCACCGGAAATGAGTATATCAGACACATTCAAGGATGCTTTCATAAGGGATATTTGCAATGCATCCGCCTCACGACCACTGATAAGCGAATTTAAGAATTTGGAAATTTACAGTTGCTTTAGGACGTAGATCAAGGGGAGCATTTTGAGTTTCGAGTCAATGAGCAGGAATACCCTGGCGCTCTCTTTGGAGAAAATGACAGTAACGGAATCCGCAGAATGGGCTGTTTCATCCACAAGATACCCTGAACCATCTCTATTATTTGCACTTTCATTGATACCTGCTATCATGCTTAGTTATATATTAATTTATAAGTTTACCTACTTGTTGCTATTTCAAAATACAGGTATATTATCTCATGAAAGGTGTAGCTCCTAGCAATCCCAAGAACATTACCCTCAAATAATATATTTCTAGCCATAGTCTGCGCAAAAAGCTAGCTTCCAAAAACAACAGCAAATAAAAAATAAACGCACTTAATCAGCATGGCAGACCGTAATCACAGAACGTTCCCTCTCTCACCAAACTTACCAAAGATGAACTTCTCCTTCAAATTAAATTACAATTACGGGAACTTGTCACCTCTGACTCTAGATTTACGGCGTTAGTCAAGATGATTGACAGATTGGTGTAAGTCCTCTATCTTTAAATTAAAGAGAGAAATAGAGAAAACGAAATGCTTCAAACAATGCTTCGATAGAATTAAAGTATGGGCTCATCTGTTCACCGCACTGTCCGCTAGTTTAAGAATTGTCTTGTTAACGAGCATCAGGATTTTAAACCTCATCAGAATAACAACAGTTTAAATCCTGATACAGCCAATCTACCAGTCAAATAGAGGAAGAATAGCATTTAAATCCAAAATCGGATGCGGTCCTACTCCAACGAGAGTGACTCATCCATTCCAAATATCAACATACTAATCGCCACCAAGCATTGTGAGGAAGCAGAGTGCACCAATCAGTAGACTACATCAAGCATAATATACGGTGAGCACTCCTTTATAAGGCACGATAGTAAAAAATCAATCTCCTTTTCGGAGGAGGCCAAGACTCCAATGCCGAGCCAACTGAAAGTCGACATGATGAATGAATAGAATTTCTTTACTCCTCAGGCCAACTCTCCTGCACAGAGCCTCATTAAAATGTCAATACCACCAAGCGAAAATATGTCTGATCCAAAAAAAAACAGCTTTGCCCTTAGTAGATTTTAGGAGTTCAAACGGAGGAGGGAAATTTGAGTCATGATGTTTAATATTACATTATCTTGTATGGCCAAGCGTGAGAGTCATATTATAAATGAGATTCATCATCATGCTGATGGAGGCTTGACTGAAGCTGTTGGAATCTTTACCGTTGGAGATTACACTAATGACGGTTATTTGAGAGTGGGTGAGGCTTTATTATCGATAATTGGTGGCACTTCTATTGCTGGTATTGTTTGACCCGATGGAGGCAGAGCCACAGTTGTGTCTGTCTCTGGTTTTGGAAAAGTGGTTATATTTATAGGAGGCACTCCTACAACTCTCGAATTTATAGAGGGAGAAGATACTGGAGTTGTAACTGTTGTGGTACCATATATAACAGGAGATGGTGTAGGAACCGTGCTTATGGGAGTTGCGCTGCCTACTCGAGGAGTACTCGCTACTTTAGTTGATTAAGATGATTATTTACTATCAATAATAATGGCTGCGACAAGTCCTCCAAAGGCTAGTAATGCCAGCAAAGCTAAAATCCATGGACAGCATGCTGAGATTTAATCTGATTGTTTGTTCTTTTTTTCGTTTTTAATTTATTCACCAAATAAATTTCTACCCTCGTACACCTATACTTTGGGATTTTGATATCTGACCTGAGAACGTGTTTAGGGAAGTTGCTTTTGCTCCGAAGAGGAGTTTCTTTGGTTCAGATCTAAAAAATGAGAGTAGAATGGGGAGAGTGGGTCTTCTCTATTGTGAGACTAAAAGTACCTATAATTCTGCCTGGAGCGATTGTAATCTGTCATGATGTGTCTTTATTCTTAACGATTGTAATAATTATATTATAAATGTACTCTTGCCACTTAAAATAAATACTTCTAAGTTATAAAGGTTATATACTAGCAAATCAACAATCAGTCAAGTTTCACCACCACTTTCTCATCGACCACTTAGAATTTGCTAAATCGTTCATCGTATAGATACTTTCGGAATATTGACTTCGAGTGCGTCACGTCCAGGAAGGATTCTGAGTTGTTCTTCAGGAAGCCCGCGAATCCAGGGCGTTAAATGTGAATTATCTTTATAAGGAAATTAATCTTTCCGATGATTCCTTCAGCATATTACTGAGGGTAGCGAGTCAGGTAGAGATGCTCTCCGTATCTGTCATTATTATCATAGTTGGTATAATCTCTGATCTTAAACAGACAGATGAAGCTGCTTATGGTCCACAACCTATAGTAATCCATTGCTCCATGCCACTTTGAATTCTTTAGCTTTGCCAATTCGTTCTATTTTTTACCAAGGACGGCCTTGGCTACATCCATACCCAGCAGATACTGATTTCTTTCAGTTGTCCACTTGAAACTTGTGATGTTGCATTCGTCAAATACTTTAATAACTTCTTCCACGGGCATCATAAACAACTTTAGGAAGAGATCGAGCCAATCTTTTAGGAACTCAGACCCCTTATTGGCAGCAATGAAACCATTGAGATACGACAATCGCCATTGCGATTTAGTTTGGTACTGAGTGTCTATTTACCAATCGAAATATCCACCGAAGTTGGGATTCCAGAACATTACAACGTTGGGCAAGTCGCCAAATCTGTTATAGATGTACTGATTCTAAAAATCAGCAATGTTGATCAGCCAGTCATAGTTTTCAACTGCAATAGTTGCAGCATCAATGTACACTCCTCCATACTTATGAAGCAGGACCAGTCGATACAAGTCAGATTCTGTTTGCACAAACCTTTCCATCTTGCCATTAGTGAGCGTGTACTCTATCTGATTGACTGTTTCTTCGTCCATATATTCCTTCAAATTCGTGCGATTGACTTAGTTTATCACAAATCCTGACTCAACTGCCATTTTTCTTAGGTTTTACACACATATAAATACCTCAGCAGGAATTGCACTCACGTTGCTCATGCCGCTTTCCCAGTAGAACCAAATTATCTTGTTGAGACTACTCCAACGAGGTCTAATCTTTTTGACAATCGGTTTTTCAGGGTTTTCATAGAGGAATGATTAGTTCGCATTGGGGTAGTACATTTTCTGCAGGAAGGATCCCTTCATAATTCCCTTTTCAATGACTCCGCTTTCGTTGAGAGGCGTACCGTCTTTCATTCGTAGTAGAAAATCATTTAACTCTTTGGGAATAGTCGTAAACTATATGTATCTCAGCGGACCCACACTATTTTAATATTCCTTCATCGAAAACCTTGCTGCATTTTGGATTTTCTTCTTTACCTACAGGTATCTGAAAACCACCTTTATCTTGTAGGGACCAAAGAAACAATTAATCAGATTCAAACCGTAGTAATCGATTGCAAAATTTTGAAATACCAAACCCTGAGTTTACTCATCTAACTCCTTCTGCTTTTTGAGAAGCACTCGTTGGCCTGCCAACCAAAAATACTGGAAATAAACATCAGTGCTATTAATATTATGGTAAACATATCTCTTGGTGGCCTAGTCGAGAGGTACCGAATCTCTGTCAACAAGTATATCGACCATCTCTTCGATGAGTCTTCCGATAAACTCAGCATTTTTCTCAGCAGCGATGAAATAATTCTCAATGGCTGGAATCAACACCATATATTTTTAAACTTACTCCATTCCAGGTCGCACTATTTTTTTGTACTTTTTGGGTATCGAACTCGTTAGAGGAGAGTAGAAACCGACAACTTGTGGCCTGTATCCTAGATTTCCTCTGTTAACATAGATGTTGCTACTGATGTTGCGAATCCAGTCAAAATTTTAGATGATCGTGAAGAAATCATCAGCCATAATTCCACCGTTATCGTATAAAATGCTCAGCAAAATGAGTCGTCTCTCGATGGTGGCGATATGCACCTTGAGAGTGCTTTTTTATTTACCCATTCTCTTTTTGAGAGTTCCCAATGTCTATTTAACAAATTCACCTCTCTCCTTGGACAAATAATTTATGTAGTTGTCTTTGGTAAGAGGGACAACTGTAAAATTACTTTCCTTGCAAAATCTTCTATTGTTTTAGAGCACAAGTGTTTGATAATAATTGGGATTCTCTTTCTCGAAGACCCATAACTGCGGATTTATTATAAATTTCGACTATTTTCCTTCGCTGACGGATTTCACCTGCTCACTCTTCGCAATCTACTCTTCTTTTTTCTGATTAACTTCTGCTTTCTTATTGGCCTATGCTTTGATTTTAGTTTCCAAAGTATTCACCTTCTGCTAAAGATATTTCTCTATCAGTGCTTTTTCATTCGCTGCCTTCTCGTTTTTTAATGATTCAGCAGTCACTGTTGAGAGCTTCTATTAAAGCTACGATATCTTTTTCATGAGTTAGTTTTCATGCTTGTCTGTCGCTGTTGTTTTGCTCGCCTATGATTCTTAGGAGATTTCATGCAGTTTCTACTCAAGCTCTTTCACTTTCTTCGAGAGTTACTCCTATGTATTAACAGTATTGTCCCCTTGAGTGCTGACATCATCATCAGTGACTGTTTCAGCTCCATCAGTTTTCTCTCCAGCCTGACTGATCACCTTACTTCCATCATAAATTGGATTGTCTGAAACTTTATTTTCGTTGGTATAGATTTGTTGTTCGAGATTGACCTCATGAGTGGAGTGCTGAAAATAGAGATAGAGGACTAAACCAAGTAAGCAAATCATAAGAAGAGCCTACATCCATCTGCAAAAACAGCTTTTGGTCTCCTGTCCTTTCTCCCTAAATCTGTTGATGTTAGTCATGATCTGTTCATCTACTTCTTCTTCGCGAGGATTTGGATCATATCCATCCCTTGCCGAATAAACTTAGTTTCCATCATCCCTTTAATTCATTTTTTAGGTAGATTTCCTCTTCATCAAAATTCAAATGGAAAATGTTTAAATATTTAAATAATATCAATTTTACAGAGGATTTATCCCCTCATCAATTTATTCCTGGGGGAGACCGACCATACACCTAAACGATTCTTCTGAGATGCAAAATAATAAATACGCATAATTACAAAGATAGCAAAAAATTATAGAAATTCAATTAAGCTAAAATGCTTGTCCGTCTTGAATTAACTCCCAACTCTTTGGTTATGAATTTATCCTCAGAAACCATCCTCCTTCTCCTCAATTTCACAATAGTTAAATTGAGTTGTTGTGATCCATAATATCATAATACAAGAAATCAAATACACAATATATTAATTGAATATTTTATTAAACTTTGACCAACCATCAAGTTACTTTTACTATCACCTTATCGTCTACTTCCTCAAAATTTACGTAATTTTAATCATAGAGGTATTTGCGGAATATTGACTGGGAGTGAGTCACTTACAGGAACGAACCAGAGTTATTTTTTAGAAAACTTGCAAATCCAAGCCTCTCGATGTGTATGATTTTAATGAAAAAGTGTATTTTTCCAATTATTCCTTCGACATATTCTTGAGGATATCGGGTGAGGTAGTAGTGCTCTCCATATCTATCGTTATTGTCGTAATTGGTGTAGTCTCTAAACTTGAAAAGGCCAAGGAAACTACTCATTGTCCATAGTTTATAATAATCCATGGAGTCATGCCATTTGGTAAGGTTTTAGCTCTTCAGTTTTTGCTACTTTTTGCCCAGAACACATTTGGCCACATCCATGGCGAACAAATATTGATATTTTTAAGAAGTCCACTTAAATTTTGAAATCCCACATTTGTCAAAGGCTTTCAATACCTCTTGGACAGGTAGCATGAATAATTAAAGGAAAAGATTCAACCAATCCTGGAGAAATTATGAACCTTTGTCAGCTGCGATGAAACCATTCAGATACGATAAACGCCATTGAGTTTTAGTTCCATATTACTTATTTATTTACCATTCAAATTGACCTCCAAAATTAGGGTTCCAAAGCAACAAAACTGAAGGCAGTTTTCCGTATCGATTGTATATATATTGACTCGGGAACTTTGCAATATCAATCAACCAATCGAAATTCTGGACGGTTATTGTGGCAGCGTCAATGTAAACTCCACCATACTTGTAGAGAAGCACTAATCGATACAAATCTGATTCGGATTGCACAAATCTTTTCATTTTACCATTGACAAGGGTAGACTCTATTTTATTTAAAATCTATTAATCCATATAGTCCTTTAAATTGGTTCTATTGACCTACTTAATCTCAAATCCTGAAGCGGCAGCCATTTTCTTCAAGTTTAGAATACATAAGAATACTTCGGCAGGAATGGCAGTGATATTATTAAGGCCGCTGTCCCAATAAAACCAGATGATCTTTGATAAGCTATCCCATCTTAAACTTTTGTCCTAAGATGATTTTTCAGGATTATCATAAATAAACGATTAATTTGCATTAGGAAAGTACATTTTCTGGAGGTAAGATCCTTTCATGATACTTTTTTCCACAATTCCATTTATATCGAGGTTTTTGTTATCCCTCATACGGACTAGAAATTCGTTTAATTTTCTTGGCATGGTGGTGAATTTGAAATATCTCAAGGGACCCACACTAGCCTCGTACTACTTGATATCAAATCTTGCAATACTTTGTATCTTTTTTGGAGTTTGGACTGCTTTCAAGATAACTGTAGTCTTGTATGGGCCATAATAGCAGTTGATGAGATTCAAGCCATAATAGTCAATAGCAAAAGTTTGTGTTGCCTTGCCCTTTGACAATTAATCCAATTATTTTTGTTTTTTAAGCAGCACTCTTTGACTTGCCAATTTTGCATATTCATAATACACATCTTTGTCGTTTATGGAAATATACTCGTATCGTTTCTTTGCGATGTCTTCACTTACTAATTTAGGAAATCTCAAAATGTTTATTATTTCTTCCATTAGTCTCGATATGAATTCGGCTTTACTCTCCGCAGCTAAAAAATAGTTTTAGAGTGTTGGAATTAGGACCATATTTTTTTAGACTTCTTCCATTTATGGAGTTACTATCTTTTTATATTTTTTCATTGGAGAGCTATAATATGGAGCGTAAAATCCCACTACTTTTGGTGGAGCTCCGGGATTGCCTCTGTTAATATAAGGATTCCTCCTCGTTTGCCTAATCCAATCAAAATCCTACGTGATGGTAAAAACATCATTTATCATAATACCACCTTTTTCATACAAAATATTCAGCAAAATTAATCTCTTCTCAATGTCGCCAATATGGTGTTTTAGATTGCTCGAATCATTGACCATCTTTTCTCTGAGCTATTTAAAAAGACTTTGCAGCTCCTCTCCCCTCTTTTTAGATAAATACTGTAGATAGTTGTCTTTGGTGAGAATGTTTACAGAAAAATTACTAAGTTTTGCAAATCTTCTGTTATTTTACAGCATTAACGATTAAAAATAGTTGGGATTCTCTTTTTAGAAAGTCCAAAACTAGGGATTAATTACAAAATCAGATTACTGATCCGGGATAAATTATTTTAGTTGTTTCTAAAGTTGCTGCACTTTCTTTTCCAACTATCCTTATCTGTTTTGCACAATGGGCAAAGTCTCATTTTTACTAATTTCAATATCTTAGTCTTCAGTGCTTTCTTAATTTGAGTTAGAAATCACAATCGGTTGGCTTTCTTATTTTATGATTGGCGATAGACTTTCTGGTAGATCAGAACTTCTATCACTATACATGTATAAAGCCAGTGAGAGTAGACCGATGATCAGAATGCTGGTTAGTAATTTGAAGCAATGGGAAGTAGGTTTTTTTGGTTGTTTAACGACATTAAAGGAGCGCCTATACTGATCTATCTAGTTATCATCGTTGTCTTATTCTTAACAAAGCCCTTATAAATCATCTGGGTCATGAATTTTTAAATTTGCTTATTTTTTCATAAATCAAATGGATTTAAACAGCTTATAATTATAAATGATTAAATATTGATTTTAGATATGAGGAATCACCTTCCTCATTTGTTAAAAGCCATAATAGTCTTATTTACTATTTCGACAAATCTAAGTCAGTATACATTTGATTTCAACATAAATTAGATTTATCGATTTCTTTATTCTTTTTGTTGCTAAATGTTGTAAAATTTTAATGGACTCTTTATCTGGCACGAAATGGGCAATTTATAAATTAGATTTTGATAAATTAATCATACAGAGAACATTCAAGGTAAAGATTACAAGATCTAATAATATGATCATCGTAGTACGCATGAGAGAGTGATTAAAATTCAGACTATATTTCAAAATGATTGTTTGTATTGTGCCTACACCAGCAAATGCTACTGAGTCACTTCCTTTTAATAAATTAATACACTTATATTTAAATAAAGAGATCAGTATTGAGTTGAGGTTGAACTATACAAATCTAACAATTTAGGCTTGACCAAATCAAACAGTTTATCTTTTGGTATCATTTTCTATGTGAGCGCTTCGCTTTTATGGTATGATTGGAATAATCTCCATTTCGAGAAACAATGTTGATCAGTTTAAAAAATGCAGATACCAAAATAAGAAGGACTAAAAACTGATAGTTGAACCTAGAGTAAATAACATATAAAAAATCAATGGGCCCACTAATATGTAAACTCTTTCTGTGTCGATCTCCTCCACATTCTTTTCTGACAATTTAAAATCAATAAAAAAATGAAGAAACATCAAAGAATTTCCTCAACTTCGATATTTAAGAAATAAAAACAAAAATAAGATGAATTATCAATCTAACAGGAGAGAATATAGCTTGAAATGGAGTCAAAGAATTAAAAGGAGTCAAAAAGCTAACTATTGGAACGAATAACATATCCTTTAAAGAGAAAGGAAGATTCATACTGTCCAAATGTGATTGATAAAATTATTCTAGCCTTTTATAAACGCAAATTAATGACTTAAAATGTGTCTGTATCGATAAAAATCAACATTAAGTGAAGGAGCCCATAAATACCTGTCCAAAAATTATTATTAATAAGTGCGCTGTCCATCATAAAATTAATTTGTTAAAATATGGAAAACCAATACGATCAGCAAAGTTTACCATTGGTTCAGAATGTGGTATCTTTTGCTAAACTGAGCTAAAATGATTTAGATCTGAAACTTATTGCTGAGAAAGTTGAGGGTTGCCGTTACAATAAAAAGCGGTTCCCAGCTGTTATTCTGAGGAAAACCCGACCTAAAAGTACCATTCTCGTCTTTAAATCGGGTAGAATGATCATTATTGGATCTTAATCTTAATCAGATGCAGAAAAAGCAGCTAAACTCTCGATTAAGGACATCCAAAAATTGCTGGCCACTAAAATTAAAATGGCTGAATTTAGGGTAACTAATATTGTTGCAAATGCTGATCTAGGGTGGAAGATAGATATTGGAAAACTTTGTGAAGAGAGGTACGTGGTACAGAATGAAAATTTTCCAGGAGTTGTTTACAGGCACATGGAACACGTAAGGTCTGCTCTAATTTTTGCTTCTGGAAAAGTTGTATTTACAGGAGCAAAGGATAAAGATTCCATCGATAACGCCTTCACTGAGCTCAAAAAGAAAATGGAGAGATTCAGAAGGGCGGCTTGAGTTGTTTTTCATTGCTTATTAATATTTCAATTTAACACACATTCAAAATAGTAAATTTATCCATGCTGATGTTTATAAATCTAAAATAGATGCTTAATATTGAAATACATATTTGGATGATTAAAGCAAAATATTGAGCTTGGTCTAAGGACTTTTCTAATGAACAAACGTCATTAAAAAAGATGATATTTCCTTTATATTCCTTATTAACTGAAAGCACATACATAATAAGAGCTATAAAAATCAAAATAATCGATTTTCCATGTGAGATGGAGCCAATCGATTTAGTATGAAAAAAGTAGTTATTTTTTAATTAAGAGTCAAAATAATGTGTATAAATTAATGTTTTGTTTGAACAGTAAAAGCACAAGATTATATCATTCCAAAAGTTCGATAAATTACTCGATTTACAAAACGCTTCTCAATAATGTCGTCGCTCTTGTATTTTCGGCGATTTTATGAATTGGAGTATCGTAGCTATCCACTATGCTATTGGATATTATCTAACTTACAGAAGAGGGATCGATGTGAAGCCTACAAAAATGGAAGTGAGACTACCTTAAGCATCCAATTGTGCTTTTTTTGCTTTAGCCAGATATAAAACTTGATATTAAAGATTAACTGTTAATTTAGATAAGTTTAAAAACATCCAGCCACTCAATTAATTATTCGATAAATCGGTCACAACAAATAATACTTTGTACAAAGATGTCACATATCTGTCAGAACAAATAATACATTTTTGCAAATATGTGCCGACTTAATAATCTGTTTCAGGATATTGTCCGGATATAGTT
>Ga0302185_10001074_pt1 | contig 19615 bp, 19 predicted proteins | sample II_Bog_E1_1_FD_200231 | JGI IMG/M metagenome (GOLD analysis project Ga0302185, IMG submission 200231) | Peat permafrost microbial communities from Stordalen Mire near Abisko, Sweden - II_Bog_E1_2 | ecosystem: Environmental > Terrestrial > Soil > Wetlands > Peat | place: Sweden: Abisko... | reverse complement strand
AACCAACAATATTGAGTGCCACTAAAATCATATCGATGATTTTAATGCCGATAAAGGGAGCAATTAAGCCGCCCAAACCATAAATAAATAAATTTTGCCTTAAAATCATGGCTGCTCCAATCGGTTTGTATTTCACACCTTTCAACGCAAGCGGAATCAAACCGATAATAATTAAAGCATTAAATATGACTGCACTTAAAATTGCACTATCTGGTGTAGCTAAATGCATGATATTAAATACACCCAATGCTGGATATGTTCCAACAAACATCGCCGGTATAATCGCAAAATATTTTGCAATATCATTGGCAATACTAAAGGTGGTCAAGGAACCGCGGGTCATCAAAAGCTGCTTGCCAATTTCGACAATTTCAATCAATTTAGTTGGATTCGAATCGAGATCCACCATATTGCCAGCTTCTTTGGCTGCCTGCGTACCACTATTCATCGCAACACCTACGTCAGCCTGTGCTAGTGCCGGAGCATCATTTGTACCATCACCAGTCATCGCTACCAGCATACCGCCCTCTTGATAGTCACGGATCATTTGTAGTTTTGCTTCTGGAGTTGCTTCAGCCAGAAAGTCATCCACGCCTGCTTCCGCTGCAATCGCCGCTGCAGTAAGTGGATTATCACCGGTTATCATAACCGTCTTGATTCCCATCTGCCGAAGTTCACGGAAACGTTCTTTTATACCGCCTTTTACAATGTCTTTTAAATGAATTGTACCCATGATTTTTATATCTTGTGTTACAACGAGAGGTGTGCCGCCGCTTTTTGCGATACGTTCACTCGCCTGTCTCACATCATCGGGCAACATCCCGCCCCGCTCTTTCACGTATCTTTCAATTGCATCAACCGAACCTTTGCGGATTTCTAATTTTTGAATATTGACACCACTCATACGTGTTTGTGCTGTGAAGGGAACAAATTCAGCCTGCAGAGCATTGAGATCTCGTTCTCTTAAACCATATTGTTCTTTTGCTAAAACAACAATACTGCGCCCTTCTGGTGTTTCATCTGCCAAGGATGACAATTGGGCAACATCCGCCATTTCTGTATCATTGACCCCCTCAGCCGGAATAAATTCCGTTGCCATACGATTTCCTAATGTGATCGTCCCTGTTTTATCCAATAATAACACATTGACATCACCTGCCGCTTCAACAGCACGACCAGACATCGCCAAAACATTATGCTTTAACAATCGATCCATCCCAGCAATCCCAATGGAACTGAGCAAACCACCAATCGTTGTTGGAATCAAACAAACTAGCAGTGCCATTAATGTGGTGGTGGAAACGACGGCTCCTGAATAAATAGCAAATGGCTCAATAGTAGCCACTGCAACCAAAAAGATAAGAGACAGACTCACCAATAAAATAGTCAAGGCAATTTCATTTGGTGTTTTTTGGCGTTGTGCACCTTCAACCAAACTGATCATGCGATCCAAAAATGTTTCGCCCGGATTTGCCGTAACTTTGATTTTGATCCAATCTGATAAAACTTTTGTACCGCCAGTTACGGATGATTTATCACCACCAGATTCACGAATGACCGGTGCAGATTCACCTGTAACCGCACTTTCATCTACCGTTGCCATCCCTTCGATGATTTCACCATCACTGGGAATAAAGTTTCCTGCTTCTACTAGTAATATATCCCCTTTACGCAAGGTATCAGCATTAACCATAATCCAATCCTGCCCTGCCAGTTTTTTTGCCTGCACATGGCTTCGCGTACTGCGAAGCGATTGTGCCTGTGCTTTTCCGCGACCTTCAGCGACGGCTTCAGCAAAATTAGCAAATAGCACTGTAAACCATAACCATATGCTGATTTGAGTTACTAAAAAAATAGAATCTGAACTAGTGACAGCATCACGCAAAGCCACATAGCTTGTAAATATTGCCCCAATATACACAATAAACATAACTGGGCTTTTTATTTGTATCGCTGGATGCAGCTTCCGAAAAGAATCACGAACTGCTTCTATAATAATTGTTGAATTCAAGTTATTTTTTTGCGCATTCATATTCTGTATGCTCCTTTAAAATGTTATTCCCTGTATCATAAGAACCTGTTCTACGATAGGACCCAATGCCAATGCCGGTAAAAAGGTAAGCGCACCAACAACGAAAACAATAACTGCCAGTAAAACCATAAACGTGAAACCAGTTGTTTCAAACGTACCTAAACCACTTGGTGCTATTTTCTTTTCGGCCATACTGCCGGCGACTGCCAAAAGTGGTACAATGATCCCAAACCGCCCTAGCAGCATTGCGGCTGAAAGACTCAGATCGTAAAAAACTGTGTTGCCTGTTAATCCACCAAAAGCACTGCCGTTATTTGCTGTACATGACGTAAAGGCATATATGATTTCAGTCAGCCCATGCGGTCCATCATTGCTTATCCCCGCCAAGCCAGCATCTGATACGGAAGCCACTGCACTAAACAGCAAAATAGTAACCGATGGTATGAGCAAAGCCATCATGACGAATTTCATTTCTTTTGCTTCAATCTTTTTCCCCAAATATTCCGGTGTACGTCCAACCATCAAGCCAACGATAAACACCGTAATCAAGACATAAACCATGATGCCATAAAATCCTGCACCAACGCCGCCAAAAATAATTTCACCGAGCATCATCTGTAGGAGTGGCACCAATCCGCCAAGCGGTGTCAAACTATCATGCATGTTGTTAACGGCACCGCAGGAAGCAGCCGTAGTGACTGTTGTAAATAAGGAAGTGCTTCCAATTCCAAAACGAACTTCCTTCCCTTCAAAAGAAGTCGGTTCACTGATATTCATTTGAGCAATGATTGGATTACCATTGGTCTCACTACTGTAATTAATGCCCAACATAATGAAAAACATCAAAAACATCGCTCCGGCAATCGCATAACCTTGTTTTTTATTTTTTGTTACATTTCCAAACATAAAAACAAGTGCTAACGGAATCACAAACATTGCCAGCATTTGCACAAAATTGGTAAGTGGTGTTGGATTTTCAAACGGATGGGCTGAATTTGCATTAAAAAATCCACCGCCGTTCGTGCCAAGCATTTTAATGGCCTCTTGCGACGCAACCGGCCCCATAGCAATTGTTTGCTCTGCCCCCTCGAGCGTTTGTACCGTTTGATACGTATCAAAATTTTGAATTACGCCCTGTTGTACAAAAAACAGTGTCAAAACAATGGCAATCGGTAATAAAACGCGCACCGTAAAACGTACCGCATCAATCCAGAAATTACCAATCAGATTTGTTGTCTTCCGTGTCAATCCTCTGATAAAAGCAACGGCTACAGCACAACCTGTTGCCGCCGATAAAAAGTTCTGCACGGTCAGACCGGTCATTTGGGTGAAATAACTTAACGTGGATTCCCCACCATAAGCCTGCCAATTCGTATTGGTTATAAAACTAATCGCCGTATTGAGTGCCAAATGCCAAGTTTCCACAGAACCAAAATTTTGCGGATTAAGTGGCAACCCCTGTTGGGTCAATTGGAGAAGAAATAAAAAAGCTGCACCAAATACATTGAATAGTATAAGAGCGGTGGCATACTGTCGCCAATTCATTTCCTTTTTTTCATCCACACCAGCTAACCGGTAAAAAACCCGTTCAATTGGTAAAAAGAATTTACCAACGATTTTATTTTCGCCAAAAAACACATTGGTCATATACCGACCTAATGGCAAAGCGAGGGCAATAAGTACAACTGTAAAAACAACAAATAACGTCATATCACTAAACATGTTAAAATTCCTCCGGTTTCATTAAGACATAAACTAAATAAATAAATATTCCTCCAGCTAAAATAGCTGCCAGCCATAAATCATTCATATCCTGAGCCCCTTTCATTTGCCTGATTTCATTATAAATCCATTCTTCGTAAAGATGTCATCAATAATGATTCCATTTATATAAAGAAAGTGTAAAGATTTTACCAGAAATACAATATCGTGTTAAAAAAAGCCAACCCCCATAAAAATTAGCGATCAGCTTTTCTACATCAACAGGAATAGGCTTTATTTTTTCCATCTAGGAATCAAGGTTTCAGCAATATGACTCACCACTTCATCCATCACTTCTTTGTCATTAATCGGATATTCTAAAATAAATCCAGCCGATTCCTCTTTCGTGAAATATACTTTTTTATAATAAATCGTGCCTTGATCCAGCCAGGAAATCACATAAAAGTCCTCTTGCAAATCACTATACGTTACTTTACCATGTAAATTTTTAAGCTGATCTTCATAAGCTGTATTAAAATACGTAGCATATACCCGGATTGTTCGATTAAAATTATTGTCCTTAAAAATCGCGCCATCAGCATTATCTGGTTTAAAAATCAAAGCATAAGAATTAGGCACATCGATGGAATAGCCAAACCGCGAATTCGTATAATGCATATAGCCCTCGCAGCGAGTACTTGGTGTCAAAGAATCTGCTTGAGCAATAGCGCTGCCAGCGAATAAAAGAACAAAACAAAATAAAAATCGCCAAACCTGCTGCATTATATAAACTTTTCTCATTTTCCATCCCTCCTCTAAATAGATAGCATTGTCCCCAGCGCTTGCTATATCTTCTATCGTATTATTTACCCAAAACCAGCAAAACTCCTGCCTAGCAGGCAAAGATTCAGCAAACTGAAGAATAATGTATACAGATTTACATTTAACTGGAAAAACTATATAATCAGTACTGCAACACATTATGATTTTTGATTACAGGAGCTGAATTTTCATGGACGACACTCAAAAAAACATAGATGCATCCGTTTTACTTAGCGAACTCAAAAAAGCGAGTCAAGATATGGGTCAAGTCATCAAATCAATCCAAGACATAGCCAAACAAACAAACCTCTTATCATTGAACTCTGCAATTGAAGCGGCCCGAGCCGGTGAAGCCGGTCGAGGTTTTGGCGTAGTTGCCGATGAAATAAAAAAACTTGCTATCCGAAGTTTTGATTCGACAAAAAGAAGTGATACCATTATCAGTAATATTGTCGGTCAAGCCAATGAAGTCATGGGCATTCGCACTGCCGATGTCGCATATGATGTCATGGATAAAATTGACCGTAATCTCTTTGAAAGAAATTGTGATGTTCAAGCCTGGGCTACGTTCGACAAAGCCCGTAATTGTCTGGAACATGCAGACCACTCGACTTTAGCAGAATGTCGTATATTCCTCAAAAATCTTGTTGATATTTATGAAGTCTATTTGGATTTATTTGTCCTCGATGTTAATGGCAATATAATCGCCAGCGGCGTAAATACCAATTTAATAGGAGAATCATTGGCGAATGACGATTGGTTCAAACAAGCCAAAGCCATCAATAGCATATCTGTATCTGACTTGTTTTTCTCCAAAATAAGCAAGAAAGCAACGATTGCCTACACTTGCCCAATTCGCTCTACTTCCGGATCAATTCTTGGTTATTTTTCTTCTCGTTTCAACTGGAATTATATTTATGATATTATTGATTCAGCAAAAATAGGCAAAAATGGTCAAATCTATATTATTAATCAACAAGGCATGGTTATTGCTACCAAAGACCGCCAGGATATATTAAAAACCAACTTAAATCATCTCGCTGGCGTACAAAAAGCTATGAGCGGAGTTTATTACGGTTATTCACTGGCAACCGATCAGATTGGTTCAACAAAAATAATCGGTTATGCCCATACACATGGTTACAATGCTTATAAAGGGAAAAACTGGTCGGCAATCGTAACCGAAACTTTATAATTCAGCTTGATCCACTGATAAAAAAGCTGCTTCAACAAGATTTTCATCTTGCTTGAAGCAGCTTTCTTTTTATAATAAAGTTTTTGACAGCCTGCTATATAACATATTCGTTATTTTTAATAGGCGTCATCTTTAGGATTGAATTCGGCTGCCTCAACCCAATCATTAACATGATTAAGCATTTCAATAAGGTCCTCGATGACATGAACATGTTTTGTTTCTTCTAAAGCCAAACGATCGCAAATATCTTTTTCCTCTACCGTAACTACTTTTATTTTCAAATCCTGATAAAGCGTAACGCTTTGTTGTTCTTTTAAAAGAGCCGCCTGATAGATATCAAGCTGTTCCTTTTTCCATTGAGCCAGCCAATCCGGCGATTTTTCTTTGAGTTCATCTGGAAAAGCAAAGACATTGGGAATCTTAGGTAAAGGACCTGGCGTAAGAGTATAATGACCCGCATCTCTTACCTCTTTAATGATTTCATAATGACGCTTTTCAGCCTCCGCTAAATCCATGAAAACAACTTCTAGATCTTTATATCCTGCATGTTTAGCTAATTCAGTATAATAGGCTTCACCATCAAGCTCCATTTGAAGTGCATAAGCAAAAATATCCATATAACTTCTCCTCTTTTTCTTATCGTTCTATTCTTCTAAAAGCAACGTCTAGTCTTTATGAGGTGCTCCAGACAGCCAATGCGTATGAAAAATCCCCTTCGTATCGGTTCTTTCATACGTGTGTGTACCAAAATAATCTCGCTGGGCTTGGATCATATTTGCACTTAATACCGACTGTCGATAGCTGTCATAATAATCTAAGGAGGCACTAAAAGCTGGTGCTGGAATTCCCTGCTGCTTACAGATCGTAGTCACTAAACGCCAATTATCCTGCATTCGCGCTAAGATATCCTGGAAAAATGGATCCATCATAAGATTAGCTAACTTGGTATTTTTCGAAAAAGCCTCTTTGATTCGATCCAAAAATTGAGCACGAATAATGCAGCCGCCCCGCCACAGCAGTGCCATATCACCATAATTTAAGTTCCATTTATATTCATCACTCGCTGCCTTAAGTAAAGCAAAGCCTTGCGCATAAGAACAAACTTTCGATGCATACAACGCATCATGAATGGCTTGAATTAATTTTTTACGATCACCCGTATAGTGAATTTCAGGACCTGTTAAAACAGTGGCTGCAGCTATACGTTCATCCTTATATGAAGACATGCATCTGGCAAAAACAGCCTCCGTTATGGTCGGTACCGGAACGCCAAGATCCAAGGCACTTTGTGAAGTCCATTTACCTGTTCCTTTTTGTCCGGCTTTATCTAAAATCATCTCAAGCAATGGCTTACCTGTTTTTTCATCTTGTTTCAGGAAGATGTCGCGTGTAATTTCAATGAGATAAGAATTAAGTTCACCCTGATTCCATTCATCAAAAACTTGATACATTTCTGCAGCCGTTAACCCTAAAACTTTTTTCATAATGTAATAGGCCTCGCTAATCAACTGCATGTCACCATATTCTATGCCATTATGCACCATTTTTACATAATGACCGGCGCCACCTTGACCAACATATGCACAGCAGGGTCCATCTATTACTTGGGCAGCAATTGTACGATAAATAGAAGCAACTTCTTTATAAGCCGAAAGATCCCCTCCCGGCATAAGACTAGGCCCATTAAGAGCCCCTTCTTCACCGCCAGAAACTCCCATACCAATAAACCGAATCTGTTTATCAGCCAGTTCACTATAACGGCGCTGTGTGTCCATAAAGAACGAATTACCACCATCAATAATAATATCGCCTGCTTCTAAATAAGGAACAAGTTCAGCAATGACAGCATCAACTGGCGCACCCGCTTTTACCATGAGCATAACCGTGCGCGGTTTTTTAAGCATTTTTACAAAGTCCAAAATTGTATAAGCTGCCCCAATCGTATCTGACCTCGCTGTTGTATGTTTAAATTCATCTGTTTTACCTGCTGTCCGATTATACACAGCAACAGCAAAACCATGATTACTCATATTCAAGACCAAATTTTGCCCCATAACAGCTAAACCAATTAGCCCAATATCATATGTTTTATCCATACCATCCACCTCTTCTATTTTATAAGCTTCAAGAAATAAGCTGAGCTGCTGCTTGGTCAAGCAGCCAAATCAACCGACCATTTAACGGTTGAATACGCTGGGCTGGATAAATCAATTTACTCGAAACGGGTTTTAAAATCTGTTTTACCATTTCTGCCTTTTCTTGTCCCGTTACCATAAAACATACAAGACCCGCATGATTTAAAACAGGAAAAGTTAATGTAATTCTTTCTGGTCCCAGCGCTTTTGTTTTAGACGGACAAACCCATCGTTTCTCTTCAGTTAGGGCATTGGACTCTGGAAACAGCGATGCAGTATGTCCATCCGGACCCAAGCCTAATAAGATAAGATCAATTTGCGGCCATAAATCCGTAAAAAACTGTTTAAGAACTATCTCATACTGCTCTGCCGATTTGGTCGGAGATTCCGTAAATGGAATGGGAAAAATATTTTCTTCGGGAATTGGCACATAACGTAATAAACTTTCCCGTGCCATTTTTTGATTACTCTGATCATCAGCCGCCGGAACAAAACGTTCATCGCCCCAAAAGATAAAAATTTTATGCCAATCTAATTTTTCATGCCATTCTTTTTTCGCAATCTCTTCAAATAATCGACGCGGCGTTGAACCACCGGAAAGAGCCACCGAAAATCGACCTCTTGCCACAATCGCTTTTTGCGCTTCCTCCACAAATAAATTTGCTCCAGCCACGCATAATTCATGCATATCTTGATAAACTTTATTCAACAGAACAACCTCCTCGTTTTGGTTCAAAAGAAATTGGTAAAAGCCACGTGCGTCTATCTTGGGCAACTAAACTTTCCGCTTCTGGCGGTCCCCATTGCCCCGCTTGATAATTGGGAAAATTAAGTTCCGTATTTTCGTTCCACACCTCTAAGATTGGATCAATTACACTCCAGGCAGCTTCAACCTGATCCGCTCGCATGAACAGACCCGGGTCATTACGCATGATATCCACCAGCAATGTTTCATACGCATCCGGCGATGCCTGATGAAATACATCTTGATAGCAATAGCTCATATCAACTGGTTTCAATTTCATCCCCATTCCCGGTTCTTTTGCCTGCGTTCTAAGAACCACCCCTTCATTCGGTTCAATTTGCAGCACCAAACGATTTGGTTGAAAAACCTGTGTGTTTAAATGAGCGAAAGGATGATGCGGCACTGGTCTAAATTGCAGTGAAATTTCCGAAACACGACCCGGCATACATTTACCAGTTCGCAGATAAAAAGGAACTCCTTGCCAACGCCAGTTGTCCACAAATAATTTCAAAGCGGCAAATGTTTCCGTGTTGGAATTGATATCTACATCTTTTTCACAGCGATAGGCTTGAACTTGCTGCCCATCCATCCACCCCTGTCCATATTGCCCCCGAACAGCAAACGCAGGAACGTCTTCTTTATTAATGGTCCGAATCGCATGCATGACATCTACTTTTTTATTACGAATTTGATCCGCTGTAAATTCTGTGGGTGCTTCCATCGCAATCAGGCATAAAAGCTGCATCAAATGATTTTGTATCATATCTCGCAAAGCACCAGCTGAATCATAATATTGACCACGCCGACCAATACCAATTTTTTCTGCTACTGTAATTTGCACATGATCAATGAAATTCCGATTCCAAATTGGCTCCCAAATAGCATTGCCAAAACGAAATGCCAAAATATTCTGCACCGTTTCTTTGCCTAGATAATGATCAATCCGATAAATCTGTTTTTCTTCAAAAACTTGCAGTAAACGTTGATTTAAGGCTTTGGCAGAATGCAAATCATGACCAAATGGTTTTTCGATGACAATACGATAGCGAATATCACCCCGAAGTTCTGAAAAACGTCCTAACTGGTCAATGACTATGGTAAACAAATTAGGCGGTGTAGCTAAATAAAAAACAATATTGGGTGGTGTTTCCCACCCGGTATCACCCAGTTTCGTCAAGCGATCATACAACGTTGGTTCATCATAACTCGACTGTATATAATGAAGATGCTCCGCAAAAGCATCCCACTCCTGTTCTTTGGCAGGTCCGCGCCGAGAATATTGATCAACACCTTGCCGAAATCGCCCACGAAGCGTATCCTCCGTCAAAGAACTTCTGGCTACACCAACAATTGCATACTGCTGTGGCAATAAACCATCAAGATGCAAATTATATAAAGCAGGAATTACCTTGCGTGCTGACAAATCGCCAGAAGCTCCAAATAAAACAATAATAACTGGCTCCATATGCGAAGATTTATTCATATAAACCTCTCCTTTGTTCCTCTTCTAATATAAAACATCTTCAGTAATCAATAATAATTATTATATAGTTTTATTTTAACACTTTGCTGATTTTATGCAAGAGTAACTTTAGAAATACCTTATACTACAGCTTTGCCAAATTTTCGAAACAGCATACTTGATTCCGCCCATTCTTTTTCCCTTGATACACGGCAATATCCGCATTTTTAATTACTTCATCCAAATTCAGTCCTTCTTTATACATTGCAATGCCTAAAGTCATCGTCGCTTTCAACGGTGTTTTTTTACAAACAAATGCATGTTCTTCGATACCACTCCGTAATAGTTCAGCAATTTCAATCGCCTCTACTAACGTTGTTTTTGGTAAAAAGGCTAAAAATTCTTCGCCGCCCCAACGAGAAACACAGTCTTGTCTGCGAACTACTTGTCGCATAATCATGGCTGTATCTTTTAGAACTAAATCCCCACAATCATGTCCATACTCATCGTTTATTTTTTTAAAATAATCCAGATCCATCATAATAATTGCAAATCCATCATATTTCGCCCCCAAATTTTCTATTTCTGTTTCAATTTGTTGTATTATAAATTTCCGATTATACAAGCCTGTTAAAAAATCGGTCTGAGAAGAAAATTCCAGCTGTTCTTTCGCTTTTGCGAGTTCTGTATTTCTTCGCTCCAATTCTTTCGTTCGTTCAACGACTTTGTTTTCTAAATGATTGATCAGTCCTTCCAATTCCTCTGCCATTTTATTAAATGCTGACCCTAACTTGCCTACCTCATCGTGTTTCGAAATATTGGCTCGTTTCGAAAAATCACCTAAGGCATATTGTTCTGTAATAGAAATCAACTCATAAATCGGTTTTAAATATTGATCGATTTTTTTTGTCCAGATCACGATTGCAATGATAATCGTCAAAATGGATAAAAATACTGAAAAAAGAATACTTTGCTTGAGTTTAACAATATAGTGATCTTCTGGCATAGCCATAATAATCAACCAATTTAAACCATTTTTTTTCAATTCTGATATTTTAATATACCATTTGCCCGTTTCAGTATCTTCTAGAAAATCACGTTTTTCATTCTCATGATAGTTTTCCAGAGCCGCACGAATGGTTTCATTTTTAATCTGCATACTATCAATTCGATCAATCCTTCCCACCTGATCTACCGTAAAATCCGGTTCATCTTCCGTATTGGCAACCAGCTCGCCAGAATTTTTTTCTATAATATAAGCAATCGCATTTTTATCATGAACTACTTCTTTTAATTTCTGGTTCATTTCCGATAAAAGAATATGGGTTCCCATAACTCCCATTAATTCGCCCATTGCATTATAAATAGGATACGAAGCAGAAAGTGCGAGATCATTCATAATAAAATGTTTATACACAGGAGAAAAAATTGGACTATGTGTCTGTTCGGCAAGTTGATACCAGCTTCTGGTCCGCGGATCAAATTCACCTAATGTCAATCGCAATTCACCTTCGCTAAAATCGTCATTTGCCGCATAATATTGTGAACGCCCTTGTGTGGTTTTATCACTTTTCATAAATTCCAACTGTTTTTCACGATTGCGCCGTACCCCATAATACTCACCATTACTGCTCCCATAACTAAAACTATATACATTGAGAGGTGCCATCTGCATAACACTGGAAAAAAAGGCATCTCGATTATCTGCATTATTTATATCAACAAGACCTCTTTTAATGAACAAACTATTCCTTTCATTCATCGTCAAAGGAGTGGCGATGAAATTTTCTATTTCATGTAAAATAGCGACATTCGCTTCTTCCTGAATTTTCATAACCATATCGTCAATTGATAATTTCCAATAAGAAAAAGCAATAAAGCTCACCACTGCAATCATCATCGTCATAAGAATAATAAATAAATAACGAATTTGATTTTTCATGGACCGTTGATATATCTCCATGCTTTTCACAGCTTCCTTCCCCAAAGATCAAATCATCTTATATGCAAGTCAGTTAATAAGCTATGTTATCTCGTAATTTCATTAAACACGCAAAATCGCTATTTTTTCTAATCCGTTCATATAATACTAACAAAATAAACTTTCTCTATTTAAAAGAAAATACCTCTAAATAAACTCGTGTGATTTACTCGAAAATTTATATAAAATATAGTTTTCCCTACTAAAAAGGACTTTGGCTAAAATCCAAAGTCCTCGGTGTTAAAATTATAGGAGCGGAAGAAATTCGAATTCTCGCACATCCACTGAACTGCCTATTTTAACATATCTTGTAATAAGAATACATTTAAAACTATTACGATAAGAGCAACACTCCAAAGAATTGTCTTTTCTACGACGGTATTGGCATATTTCCCCATGACTTTCTTCGATGAAGTGAGGTATATTTGTAAAAGTATTGTTATGGGTAATTGTATACTCAAAGCAATTTGCGAATAGATCAAGCCTTGAAACGGATCTGTAATGAAAAAAATAATACATAATGCCACAATATAAGTAATTAGCACACCCTGCCATGAATGAACATCTTTTATATTGTATGGTTCGTTAAAAATACCTGCATATATACTACCACCAGCCATTCCTGCCGTTGTTGTTGACGCAATACCAGCAAAAAGTAATCCTATAGCAAAAATAACTGCTGCACTCTTCCCTAAAAGTGGTTCTAACATAGACTGTGCCTGCTGTATTTCGTCCACGGATATACTATTCGTAAAAAATACAGCAGCTGCGACTAGTATCATGGCACTATTAATTGCCCATCCCAAACCCATAGATAAAAGTGTATCTAAAAATTCATAATTCAATTGCTTTTTAATAACAGTTTCGTCTTTAAGATTCCACTGTCTGCTTTGGATAATTTCGGAATGTAAAAATAAATTATGCGGCATAACAACTGCACCTAATACGCTCATAACAACTGGCAATGATCCATCGGGGATAGAAGGAACCACCCACCCAATTCCCGCTGCCTGCCAATCAATATTGACAAAGCTAATCTCCAGTAAAAAAGATAACCCTATCAAAGAAACAAAGCCTATAATTAATTTCTCTAATTTAGGGTAAGAATTGGACCACAACAGGAAAAAACAGCCTGCAGCTGCTATCACAGCAGAAATATTCACGGGAAGATGAAACAAAATGGAAATGGCAATAGCGCCTCCTAAAATTTCAGCTAAAGCTGTAGCTATAGAAGCCAGCATCGCGGTAAATAATACTACTTTGGAAACCACTGGATATAAATAATTTGTCGACGCTTCCGATAAACACAATCCAGTAACAATTCCCAAATGAGCAACATTATGTTGCAAAATAATCAACATAATTGTTGATAACGTAACCATCCACAATAAGTCATACCCATAATCTGCTCCAGCTGCCATATTAGCCGCCCAATTTCCTGGGTCTATAAAGCCAACTGTAATCAATATTCCAGGACCAATATATTTAAAAATTTGACGTGCTTTTTCATTTATACGATGTTGACGATTACGATATTCATCAAACACTGAAAATCACTCCCTTTTTGATATAGTAGTTTGTTTCTTAAATATAGCAACGATCTTAGCCACGATTAGCCCCTAACAATTCTGCTACCTGTTCAATTTCCTTTTACTGTAGAACTCAGTTCCTATCAATCGACTCAATTTGTTCATAATTTTCAGCTGCCACACCATGAATGTTTTGTATTGCAACTACATTATTGATTTCCCATTATTTCAATACTTTCTATTAAAATATAGTTATTCCTTCTTATAAGTTATATGTTAAAAAAAACACACGCAAACTAGTTTGCATGTGTTTTCTATGTAGGTTGCACACCTATTGATTATTGAATTAAGATAAATGGCGGAGTGGGAGAGGTTCGAACTCTCGCACGCTTGCGCGTCTAACGATTTAGCAAACCGAAAATAGAAATGAACAAAAGTGCCATTAATCCTTTATTTTACTGGATAATATCGGTTTTATCATTTGCTGTAAATCACTATTTTTATAGCAAAATCTATAGTCACTGCACACCTATTGCACACTTACTACTTTCTTTTCCGTTTACTTTTCTTAATAGGATTATTTTCTTTTACTGCCGTCTCACCACTATTGACAAGATTGATCGTTTTTCCAGTTTCGTACCAAGCAAGGCCTCCGAGGAAAACTCGTATTGCTGCAACTAGATAAGGAATACCAACAACACCATCCTTATTAGGCGTTATTAGTATTTGCACTAAGTCATTATTTGTTATAGCATCAAAAGTATATCCAAATATTGTATAATTATAACTAAAATAAAAAATTATAAACATAGAAAAATATAGAACTACATCTCCGCACCACCATTTTATTATAGTTTCATATTTAAGCAATATACTTTTACCGTCTGCTGTTTTATAATGCCAATGAATCCATAGCAATATTCCCAAAGGACCTAGTGCTATAATACAAAAACCTAATAGTTTTATCAGGTCTTCCCCTATCCCTAAATATTTAGAAAGAACCGATGGTAATATGCTTAGCAATACTACTATCATATAATAGTATAAGAATAACACTGCGAATAACTTACTCAGCGGTTTTAAAAACCAACATATTGTTTTTATAAAGGACCTTTCTTTTATGTACACATAACTATCGACCAACCACATCTTCAACACCCCCACAAAATAAGTATCCCACCACGATTCGTATCACCATTTTATCAAAAAGGCTAGGATCTCTATCGTTTATTATATTACATTTTTTTATTTCTTCAACATTATAATCAACACCAACGTCAATATACTTACCATCATTTGTGATTTTCTTGGCAACGGAATAACCCACTTCTTTCGGACTCCAATCCTGTATATCTTTTGGCACATAGCTAACAGTATGCAGGATTTTTTATACAAATAAACGGAACTAAATCCAATTGGAAATAGTCCCGTTTGCTAAATTTATTTACTCTTAAATGACTTCAAAACTGATAATTTTTTCAAAAGCCACATATTCTGTACTCGCCTGTGTGCCAATCTTTTTACCAAGGCCGTAAGCATTTGTATCTGTACTGGCATGGCCGTTGTACCATTTCACGAATGCCGATATTTCATCTGATGAAAGTCGGTAATCATGATCACTTGAATCAATTAATGTAACACGCAAAAGCTTTTTATCGTCAGTTATATCGTACGGTAAAATATCACCTGTTTCATCAATATCAATTGCATCAAACGTCAAGTATTCACCATCTTCCATGTTGGTTATTGTAACTGAATGTAGACCTAACGCTAATCCAGTTTTTTCAAAAACTAATACCTGATAAGATACAGACGTTGCATAATCAGAATAATTGTAAGATGCCCCATCAATATTAACAACTATATTTGTACTATCTGCATAGTTGTATGCACCAATAATCCGTAAATTTTGACCATAAAATTTAAAAGAAATACTAGCATCTTTTTTCGTTGTGGAATGCACCGTACCCTTGTATGTTCCTGTTACATTTGCTGGATTATTATTATTCCAGGCTCCTCCATATACAAATTTAGCATTCGTATCATCTATTCTCTGCCACCCTGTTTCTGGTGTCGTTAGTATATCTCCTACTGTTGCCATTTTACATTCCTCCAAATATTTTTATTTACCTACTGGTATTACCTTAAAGCTAATAATTTTTTCAAATATCAAATACTCTGTACTGCTATCAATTACATCATCAAATTTATAGCAGTTATCGCCAGTCCGTCCAGTGCTGTTAATCCATTTAATAAAATTATCGACTTCAATTTGTGTCACTTTGTATTCTCGCTCACTAGAATCATTCATTGTAATTTGTAATAAAGAATCACTGCTAGCAACTGGAGTAGCTGAAGCCTCATTTGACGTATTGCTTTCTCCAGCAGAATTCACCACAGTCACAACATAATAATAGGTAGTACCATTAGTTACACTAGTATCCACGTAACTAGCATCGGTTACATTATTAGCAATTGTTGTATATGTTCCACCTGCGGTAGTAGATCGTTTTACATTGTAACTAGTAGCAGCAGAAACGGCCGTCCAAGTAAGGCTAACTTTTGAATCGCCTGCAGTAGCAACTAAATTAGTTGGCGCATCGATTGGTGCATAAGGTTTAAGTTCGCCTGCTGCATCAATATCAATAGCATCAAAATCAAAGCGGATTCCATCGCCTGAATATATTTCCACAAAATGTTCTTTATTAACTAAACCTGTTTTTTCAAATGCCAAAATTTGTCTAATCACTGTATCATTATACAAATTTGCCGTTCCTGCCAATTCACCATCTATTTTATAACTAACCGTTTTTGAATGTTGCAAATATTTAGACTGAATAAATCGTATTGATGTTCCAGTAAAATTAAACCTTACTGAGCTAGCATTTATTGCAGCCACAGAAGTACCTTCCGTTATATATGTGATAGTAGTGTTATATTGACCAGCAATCTCTTGTGTTCCCCATCCGGTCCCTATATACGTAATATTAGCATTTCTATCATCATACCTTGTCCATCCAGTTTCTGGTGCTGTTAATTGTTCTCCTACTGTTGCCATTTTTCATTCCTCCAAATAATTTATATATATTCTTTAAACTAATATTTTCATGAGGTCAATATAATTAAGAAACTCTACCTTCATTTTGTTTTTTCCTGTATATTGACTTCAACTTATATTTTTAAAACTCGTCGAACACTATTTATAAACAAAATGCTGTCCAGCGTTGTTTATAAGGTAATCCATAAGCATGCATTCTTATCTTTACCAAAAATAGTATTCATTTCTATGTTTAATATCGAACACATGTTCTATTATAACACCTTTATAGAAATAAAAAAAGCGGTAGACACTACATTTTTATAGTATCTACCGCTTAAATTTAATAAATATTTTATTTTGCTACAGCATACCCAAAAGATAATGCCGCTATAGCTTCCCAGATATTCTTTTGTGTTTTTAGCTTACTCTGCAGCTTTTCCTGCTCCTGCTCGTATTTCTTGAAGGATTGATTCGCATTCTGCAATTCTTGATTGGCTATCTGCAAGGATTGCTGCGCTGCTGTTGTTTGAACTTTGAGCGTCGCTAACTGCGTTTGCAATGTTTGTATTTGATTCTGCGATTCGGCCAGTTGTTGCTTGAGCATCTCGGTTTGACTGGTCAAGATGGTCGACTGTTCGCTCGCTGTCGTCAAGTCCTGATTGGACTGATTTAATAGCGTCTTCAGCTTTTCGTTGTTGCTCTGCAACTGTGTCAAGTTGTTCTGTAACGTCGTTAGTTGTTGCTCTGTTATTTGGTACGTCTCGGAACAAAAACCAACCGAAGGCGATAAGAATAATGGCAGCAAGAATATAGCCACCGACACGCATATAAGTTTTAGTTTGTTCATTCAATTTTCCCACCCCTATTTTTTATTTTTAAAGCTGTGCTAACGCTTCCTGGCATTCATTTTCAAAACGTTGATATAAACCATATCGGCACGATGAAACTGTCCATTCTTCGGTATGACATACATTCATGTAAATGGCTTCAATCATTTTTGCATCATAGGCTGGATCATCCACATAGGAAAGATTCGGATACCCTAATGATTTCGCGGCATCAATGAACATTTCAACAATCTGCCCGTTTCCATATTGGACCGAGCGGCTCCAAACCACATCAGCCATGATTGGATTATGTTTGTCGACGTCAAACATGTTTTCTCGCAGTGCTTCCACTGCAGGGAAATAGTACGCATATTCAATATAGTCGTGTTGCTGTTTTAAAAATGTTTCACTATCGATCATAGCAATTTGGCGCCATTTATCATCAAATTCATCTGATACAAGTTCATATTCAGCAAGCGCATTACCATATTGCCGCGTTACATCATCATCGGAATTACACATCCAATTTAGAAAAGATTGCAGGCTTCCTGCATTACTCGATAACTGATACGCCCCATAAGATTTACCACCTGGATCTTGGTACCCGCTCGATACGCTTCCTGGATCTCCCGAACTTTCATACTTTGCACTTAAATCACCTAACATTTTTCATTGCCCCTTTTCATTTTTTTTAAATTGATAAATCTTCAGGATAGGCGTATTTGTCGCCATCCTTGTAATCGATATGCAACACTTTCCCATCAAAACTCACAAATCCATCGAGGGAATTCTGCAAGCTTTCATTTGGACAACTGCTTTCTTGAAAGATTGCCCGAATTGTATTTCGCTCAGTTTCCATTAATGGTTTACCACCTTTAATTACTTTAATTACCATTTTTATCAAATCCTCTCTTTTCTGCCTTCCCCCCCATATATCCGACAAGACCGGATGCAATGGACATCGCCAACTCATTCATTCCAAAAAAAATCGCCGTCATCAAAGCTGCAACCAGCCCGATTCCGACGATTTTTTCTGTATTCAGTTTTTCATCCAAACCACATCAGCCCCTTTAATTATGAACAGCACCATATATTGCAATAGCTGTTGTAATCACCCATACAATTATATTTTTAGTACTTGTTTGATTTTTCTCTCGTTCTTCTAACATCGTTTCGACTCGCGCTAAACGATCCGACAGATTATCAATTTTATCAAACAGCCTTTTAATTACGTCATCTGACACATTTTCACCGCCTTAAACTGGAATAGTTGACCACGTTGGATTATCTAAATCAGTACAACCTTTGTCGGGCATATCGCGAAGTGCTTGCCTGTATGTTTGCCATTCTTTTTTCTTTTCATCGGTCAAAGGACTATCTGCAAACTGTGTCCAATCCGAAGCGGCTAATAATTCATCACGTTTTGAACGAACAACAGATAATTTTTGTTGCTTAATTTCTGCCTCTGTTTGTGTTACTACATTAACTTTAATTTCTCCATCGACCACGCTTAAATCAGACGGATTCAGCCAAGACTCATTTTCAAGAATGACTGCGTCTTTATCATCAGCTGTAATGAGTGTCTCAAGACGTTCTTTATCGTCACACAATGATTCACATTTTCCATTTTTAAATAAATAAAACATATATATCATCCCTTCATTAGTACGTTAATCCGTAAATTTCTTTAATCATTGAATTTTGATCTTGTGTTCTCCAAAGTGTAGGTGTAGATAATAGATGAGTCGATGTTCCTAAATTTACACTCGACCAAATATTCCAGTATGGATTATCCCCTGCTTTATGAAGAGAAAATCTATAAGTATTTCCAAAGGCATAATCAAGTTCCCATTTTTCCCAAAGTGTTTGTCCAAAAAAATCCAGATTATCATTTGCCCAACAGATTAGGATTTTATCAAAATTTTGATACGATTGTACAAGATGCAAATCCCCGGCTCCTTGTCCTTGAAGTCCTGCTCCTGTATTTGTATTGACTTCTGACCCTTGGCTCTTATCGAGTAGAGGGGTAAGCACTGGTGTATTTCTGCCGCCGATCCTATTTTTCAATGCATCAGCACTATAACCATTTACATTGCCTGCACCATTGGCATAATTAACGTTGAAATTCGATGGATTATATACATAC
>Ga0302185_10001071_pt1 | contig 19629 bp, 17 predicted proteins | sample II_Bog_E1_1_FD_200231 | JGI IMG/M metagenome (GOLD analysis project Ga0302185, IMG submission 200231) | Peat permafrost microbial communities from Stordalen Mire near Abisko, Sweden - II_Bog_E1_2 | ecosystem: Environmental > Terrestrial > Soil > Wetlands > Peat | place: Sweden: Abisko... | reverse complement strand
TGATATTGAAATAGCTCTTTATTTAAATGCCAGGGTACATTTGGCCCACATGTCGCTTAAGCGTTCTTGTGAACTTATCCGTTTTGCCAAATCCCAAGGGATTAAAGTGACAGCTGAGGCATGTCCTCATCACTTTGTTTTGACGGATGAGGCTTGCTGTGGTTTTGACACATCGACCAAGGTCAGCCCGCCGTTGCGTTCTAAGGAAGACGTTGAGGCGATCAAGGAAGCTATTGCTGACGGGACCATTGACTGCATCGTCACAGACCACGCGCCGCATACCAAGGAAGACAAAGAAGTAGGATTTGACGGCGCGCCTTTTGGATTGATCGGTTTGGAAACATCGTTAGGTTTGACGATAACGGAATTGGTCAAGCCAGGGATCATTGACTTGGCTAAAATGGTTGATAAAATGTCCACTGCACCCGCACGTATAGCGGGTATGGTCAATAAGGGGACGATCAAGACAGGGTATGACGCAGATATCACGATCATTGATCCGGACAAAGAATGGACAGTCACCAAGGAAGGCTTCGTATCTAAAAGCAAGAATTCCCCTTTCATCGGCCGCAAGCTCAAAGGTCAAGTCGAATACACCATCTGCGGTGGTAAGGTCGTATATAGGGCGTAGGAATGTGTATAATTATACCCAATAAGGTGTAATATATTAATAATTTACTAAATTGATACCCTAAGGGTATAATTATAGTTATATTATACCTTTTAGGGTATTATAACTTAATATAATAATTGATATTATACCCGATAGGTGGTATATTAAAAACATGGATAATCTTGATCAGGCTAAAGCAAAGCAAATAGCAACGGTTAATTTAGAAATTAAGAGTCTGCGAAGGAAACTTGGATTAAATCAAGTGGAGTTTGCAAAACGGGCAGGAATAGGTCTGCGCTTCTTAAGGGAACTTGAGCAGGGCAAAATATCAGTCCGGTTAGACAAACTTTTTCAAGTGGTGAATTTTTTAGGCTATCATTTAGAGTTGAAGAGAAATGATTATAGGGAAACAGCTTGAAATGGAAAAAATCTTGAGAAAAGCCCAAGCTTATTATAAGAATGAAATAGCAGGCACGATCACAGAAACAGGAGATGGGTATATTTTTCAGTATGATAAGGATTTTTTAAAGAAGAATATCCCTATTTCTATTTCATTGCCTCTCAGGGAAGAACCATATCGATCAAAGGAATTATTTGGATTTTTTAAAGGTCTTCTGCCTGAAGGCTGGTATTTAAATATAGTGAGTGCCACTCAAAAAGTAGACAGTAAGGATGATTTTGGGGTTTTATTGTCGACGACAAGTACGGATACAATCGGGGCTGTGACTGTCCGTAAAATTGAAATAGATTAAATGAGCGATAAATTTATTAAAGAAATGTTTGGGGTGACCCAATGGCCAAAACTGGATTTTGACCTTTCAGGTGTTTTGCAAAACGCTCAAAAATTAACCGGGAAGCTGTCGATTTCCGGGGTGCAGCCAAAGTTATCTGTGAAGGTAGATAAAAAGACCAATCAATTAATATCGGTGGCAGAAGGCGGGGCGTATATTTTAAAGCCTCAAACAGCCATTTTTCCTAATATACCGGAAAATGAGCAATGTTGCATGGACATCGCCCAAGCATTCGATATCGATGTGCCTTTGCATTGCTTGCTTCCTTTAAAAGATGAAAGCCTTGCTTATGTGGTGAAAAGATTTGATCGCAAGGAAAATGAGAAAATACATCAAGAAGATTTTTCTCAAATACTGCAACAGGATAAATATAAAGGTTCGGTGGAGCAGATCGGCCGTAAGTTAGGAGAGACTTCAACAGCGCCAGGGTATGATCAGCAGTTATTTTTTGAAAGAGTGCTGCTTAATTTTATTTTAGGCAATGGCGATGCGCATTTGAAGAATTATTCTATTTCTTATAGGGGAGATGAGATACGATTGTCGCCTGCCTATGATATTGTGTGCTCAAAATTAGTGATCCCTGACGAAGAAGAATCCGCCTTAAATATTAATGGAAAAAAGAACAGGTTGTTCAGGGCGGATTTTGATAAATTAGCTGATTTTCTGAATGTACCTTCCAGAGTGCGTTATGAAAAATTTGAGAAGAAATTCAAAATCATGAAGGATATTATAAAGACTTCAAAGATCGATCAAGAAAAGCAAACCAATTTTTTGAGCATTATAAAGGAAAGACTACATCAGGCAGAGTTAGATGAATAATTACGATGCGCCTATAGCCTAATGGATAGGGCAGCAGCCTCCGGAGCTGCTGGTGCAGGTTCGAATCCCGCTAGGCGCGTTTTAAATTTAGAAGGGATTTGAAAGGAGCCCTGTTTAGAGACCTCGACGAATAGGAGAGGTTTCTAGGGCGGATGGCCGACCCGTAGTGAGCCTTTGCCGCAGAGTAGGCAAAGGAGAACGAAGGGCGCCGAATCCCGCTAGGCGCGCTTTTTAATAAGGACGATGTTCCATTTCAGAAGGTCTTTGCAAGATCCCCAGAGAGAAAAGAATTTGCCGGGAGATCAAATAACTCACAAATAAAAGCCGGTGAAGGGTCGAACGGATCAGGGTACGATGGCTTTTTCCTTGTTGGCGTTTATCATGAATGATCACAACTTCAACAGGGGCAAAACCGGCTTCAATGAGTTTTGCCGTGATATCAGTTGAATAGTTTAGCCCTCTTGATTCCAAATGAAGCCAGCGAAGCACCTTCCCATCGACTAACTTGCAAGCCGAATTAAAATCCCGATACCGCGTTCTAAAGCACAAGTTACAAACAGATCCACTTGCCCACGACCCAAAACGGGCGAACCAGGAGTCTTTTTTCTGTAACCGCACACCTATATAAGCATAGGCAGGGTTGTCTAACAGTGTTTTGTGGAAATGTTCGAAATTCACAATAGGAAACTGCCCATCGCAATCCAGCAATAAAATCCAATCTCCTGTCGTATGTTGGATCGCCGTTGACAATGCGCTGGCAGCTCCTTTATTTTTTTTGTGGTGAACCACCTTGAATTGAGGAAATTCTAAGGCCAACTGATCTAAAATTTCTCCTGTAGCGTCCTTACTTCCATCATTACAAATGACGATCTCAAAGGATTTTAGGCAGGGCTCATTTTTTAAAAAGGAGTGCCAGGTTTCCACGATCTGACGGATCCCTTGGGCCTCATTATAGGCAGGTGCCGCAACGGAGAGTTTTTCTATATTTTGTTGTCGCGCCATCAACGGAGTCCTTTTAAAAGAGATGTTTCACTATTCCCAAAATTCCCTGTTTCCAAGCCACCCGATGGCCGGTCCCGATACTTTCAGACATTTTCTTGCCGTCCTTTAAATACCATTGATAAGTTTCGATCAAGGATTTTTGATTGCTGAATTGGGGAGAATATTGAAAATCTTTTTCTGCTTTTTGGATACTGACAAAAGAATCCTGATCGGCTGTATCATAGACCCAACGGTATACCGGAGAAAGATGCACCATTTCAAGGACCCGTAGAATAAATTTGAGAGGCTTAGATGGGACATGCAATAGACGACTGCCTGTCCCTGCGGCCTCAAGAAGCGCTCCCACATCAATGTTAACCGTATTAAATTCTTTAGCTCCTATATTGTAAATGTTAGAAGCAGGTGCGTAAAGAGCGGCTCTATAAATCGCCTCAACTAAATCTTCAACCCATAAAAGCTGGAAACGATTATCCCCGGAACCAAAAACCGGAATTTTTCGCCCCTGCTCGATCCAGTCAAAAAGAATTTGGAATATCCCCAGGCGGCCTGTTCCTATAAAGCTTTTAGGCCGGATAATGATCCATTCAATGCCCTGAGATTGCTGAAGGTACTCTTCAGCTTTGGCCTTGGCTATACCATAGTATCCCATGGGATCCAGGGGAGTTTCTTCATCGATAGGATGGAATTTGGGCATCCCATAAACAGCTGTTGTTCCAATATAAATGAATCGTTTGACACCCGCTTGCTTTGAGCAGTCCAAAACAAGGTTAGCCCCTTGGGCATTAACAGAATTGATCTCTTCTGGTTTGGCTAACGGTAAGGCGGCGGCGCAATGGACAACTATATCGACCCCTTGCAAAGCTTTTTTAAAAGCAAGACCGTCGCGGATATCTGCGGTGACCTCGATGAGTCCGTCAATTTTTTCGTTGGCAGGGATCGCCGCAATGTCGTAAGAAATAACCTGTTGTTTTTGTTCAATAAGAAATCGGCAAAGATGAAGGCCTAGAAAACCAGCACCACCGGTGATCAACCAGGTCATATTTTGTTTGGTCTGCATATTCTTTAAAGATTATATCATCTAAAGTTGAAATCAATGTTTTTCTGGTTTTAATTCATATAATTTTTTTATATTTACCCTATCCCTTTGTTGCATTAAACTTAAACCTATCAAAGGAGATGCCTGATGAATTTAAATGAATGGGTTTTAGTTATTCCGTCTATCCGGGAAATCAATCTGGAATATCTTAAGTTTATTCCGGAAGGATTAAAAATATTCATTATTGATGATACGGATGGTTCTATCAAAGCCAATAGAAAGCAGATGGAAGTTTTTAACTATGCGCACCAGAAGAAGATAATGAAGTCAAACTATGATCTTATTCCGCATAAAACAGCGGCCTGCCGTAATTTTGCCTTTTATTATATTTGGAAATACACAGACTACAAATTCATCCTTTCTCTGGATGATGACTGCATGACCCGCGGAGGGTTTATGGAACAGTACTCTGTGCTCGGCAAATCCCTTGAGCTGGAGACTGTCGTTAAGCCCAGCTGGTTTAATACCATTGACCTGTTTAAATTAGATCAAAAAATATACGCTCGGGGCTATCCTTATTTTGAGCGCTGCGATCAGAAGCAAAAAATGGTGAAAACAAAAGCCAAAGTAGCTTTACATATGGGCCTATGGGATAAGATCCTGGATACCGATGCGATGGATAAGTATCTGTTTAAAGATTACCAACTAGAGCGCCCTGGAGCTTCTCTTAAAAAGCAGATCATTAGAATAGGCGATTCAAAAAATATTGTAAAATTCCCATTCAGTGCGATGAATTTCGGATTTATCCGGGAGCTATCGCCCATCATGTATCAGTTCCCGATGTGGGAAAAATTCACAGACAGGTATTCTCTTTGGCGATTTGATGATATTTGGGCCGGATATGTGATCCAGTCACTCGTGGCATTAAAGAATGACGCGGTCACCATAGGCGCCCCCGTGATCCAGCATATGAAACTCGGTAATCTTGAAAAAGAAATGTTAGGGGAACATTACGGACATCTTATATCCCCGTATTTTTATTCGGTCATCGATGAAGCGGTATCGCATGTCTCTAAAGGGCCGTATGCCGAAATGTATGTGGAGTTATTTGATCATGTGGTGAGTAATGCTAAAAAGCTGCAATTAAAGTATCGCATTCCTCATTTATATTGGAAGTATATTTTCGATACTGCTTGCAAGTTATCCCGATGGGGAAAATTATTTACGAAATAGGGGCCGGGTTAATAATTGGAACCCTTCCCGTCGACCAATAATCCTATAGCCTTTCTTGCTTTTTAAATATTCTTGAAGATCTGGTCTTTCTTGATCAGGATCAAATAGGAGTAAATACTCGGGGAGCGATGAGCTGGGCTCAGGACTTAAGTCATTGAATCTTTTTACATTTGGATGGTCCCCCATGTGGGAAGCAAGGAATTCAGACGCGCATACCGAGGCATCTGTGGGGATACGCGCGATGAAATCATTAAGCGAATCCAGCCGTTTTTTATTTTCCGGAGAGAATACGAAATTTATTTCATGAAACCCCCCTCTAAAATACTTTTTATTTAAGACCGCTCCATATTGCCAGCTATACACGAAGGAAGTAAAGAGAATGGTTATAAGCAGGGGATAGATGTTGACATTTTTCATTTGAAGATCGTTTAAAACATAGATCAATCCAATGAACAAGAAAGGGATAATAAGCCATACATATTGAAAATATATTTCATGTAAAGCCTGCCATCCTAAAAGGGTAACTGCAGCACCATAGATAAATAATATGTAATTCTTTTTGCGTATGAGTGGAATAAACAGCAAGGGGCCAAAAAGCTGGCAAAAATATAGAATCCTGTCTTGTGTTAAGATCGTTTTGAGTATAAACATCGGGTTTGTGATGATCGTTTTTAGTATCTCTCCCAAGCCTGCCGATTTATCGACCATGATGCCTGCGTAATAGAACCAGTGGGAATATAATGCCCATTTTGAAAGGACGAAGAAATACAGGAGGCCATAAAAAATACCAGCTGAAAAACAATAAGCCGCCAACCTTAGGTTTTTATGGTCATTGGAATAGGTAAAGCATGAAATAAGGATCAATATTACAAACATATCCATTTTTATGCTTAACAGAAAGAACATTGAGGCTATGAATGCCAAGAGATTATTCTTCTCGAGAAAGTAAAAAACACAAAAAACACATAGAGGAAGGAATGAAAATTGATGTATATCGTAGAAATTCGCACTATGATTAGCAGGGTGTAACAAGAAAGCGATGACAATGATTAACGAGGTAAGATTTGACTTAAGTATTTTCTTGCAAAGAAAGAATAAAGGCAGCGCTGCCAAGGCTATGGAGAAGCTCTGTACAGTAAGCAGTGTCTCCGCTCTGGGGAAGAGGTAGTAAAAAGGTAAATAAAGTAAAAGAATAAAATCGCCATGATCACGAAAAACGATCGCGTCATTCATATAAGAGTTTCTCATAAAATGACCGTGAAGCGTATTGACAAAAGCATTTTGGAAAAAACCGAAATCAAGGGTCTGTGTGCCTAAGTTATAGTGATTTAAAATAGTATAATATGAAAAATAACAGGCATACCCCAGTATCAATAAGGTCAAGACCGTATATGTAGCTGCCGTAGGGATGAGGGTATTATTCTTTAAGAAAGGAATAGAAGGTATTTCAATTTTTCTTATTGTGGAGAAGATATAAAGGGCAAGGAGCGACATAACTACTATCATTATAATGGGAATGGATCTCCAAAGCGCTTTGTTTAAAACAAGGGGCATCAGGAAGAGACAAGAGACAAGTTTTAATAGGATATTTACGGCTATTTTTATTGGCCCTTCGGGAAATTTAATGATCGCCCCCACAGAAAGGGGAGCTATGAATAGGAAAGAAATTATAATTCTTTGAAGAATTTGTGATTGTTCTGTTGGAGTGAGAGCATTATTGAAGGCGTAATCAAATAACTGGGAACAATTTAATTCCCATAGGAATAAACCCAAGGAAATGGCAGAAAAACAAATAAGTATAAATAAACTGAAATATTTCTCAATACGGCTTATGATTTGATCGTTGGCATGCATGATATTTAGTATTTCAGTTTTATCATAAAAATCAATGAATCTTTATTGTAAATAAAATGAATATGGGTGATCTTAAAGATACTCTAAGTATTGTTTTACCGGTCTTTAATGAGGAAGGTATCATCAAAAGGGTGATACAAGAAGTGTATGACAATACTTGCCTATTAGATAGTGAAGTTGAAATTATTGCAGTTAATGATGGAAGCACAGATAGTACGTCAGAAATTCTTTATCAAATGAGCCAATCATTATTAAATTTAAAAATAGTGACGCATGTTCGAAATGAAGGTTATGGGGCCGCTTTATGTTCGGGTATTAAATCCGCCCGGAAACAGTGGATCCTGTTAATGGATTCAGATAATCAGGTACATATTGATTCATTGAAGGATGTTTGGCCGTATAGATTTGAGTATGATGTATTGTTAGGGTATCGTCAAAAAAGATCGGACTCATTTTATCGATTGGTGTTGGGGGCGTTAGGCAACCGAGCGTCGAATTTCTTTTTAAAACGAAATATATTCGATATTAATTGCGGGTTTAAAATTTTTAGAAAAAAATTGTTAGAGCCACTGCTTTTATCCTCAAAAGGAGGTATTATTAATTTTGAGATCCTTTATTGTTTATTTAAAAATTCACGATCTTTAAGATTGTATCAATTTTCCGTCAAACATTATCCAAGAGTAACAGGAAGATCAACAGGCGGAAGCCCCAAAGTTATTCTGAAAATCATTAGTGAGAGCATCAAAATCATATTAAATAATAAATCATGAACAAATTAAAGATATTTTTTATTTCACTATTGATAGGATCAGGACTTGGCACAGTGTCCTTTTTTCTTTCCTGTTTTTTGCAGGGTGATAAATATAATCTGGCATTCTCGTTCTTTTTTAAACAGATGTCGTTGCATCCATTGGCTCCAGGGAATCAACTTCATTACAGGATCTTATTACCGCTCATCGGGTATTTGACAGGGCTTAAAGGCGATCATTATTATATTTTATCCATCATTGGCACTATTTTATTTTTAACCTTAGCATGTTTTTGGGCGTACTTATTTTATAAAAATTGGAAAACAGCATTCCTGCTTTCTTTGGTATTAACAGGGCTTCCCGTCGTCTTGTATAATAATGTGATCTATGGTTGGCCGGATATTTATTGTTATATATTCTTGATACTTGCGATGTTAGATCCTAAGGTTTGTTTTATATATGTCCTTTTAGGGGTTTTATCACATGAGTTTTTTGTGTCGTATATTCCATTCATATGTTTATATCATTGCCGTTTTACCCCGGAAATATTTAAAGACAGGAAGCAAGCGCTAAGTCAAGTCGGCATCGGTTTACTTGTTTTGATCATTTATGGCCTTATACGGTTTGACCTTGGATTTTTCCATGACTCCGATTTTACGGTGAAATTCTACGCGGATATTATTTTAAAAAATGGTCTTTTTTCTGAATTAAATCAACAGCCTCTTTTATTTGGATTTTTTACTGCCTATGGAATGTCCTTTATTTTAATCCCTATTTTTATATTCTTTTTGCTAAAGGATTTTAATAAATATCGGGCCGATTTATTATTACTAATTTCCGCTTTTCTTCCTGCGTTGCTATTATTCATAGCTCATGATACAACCAGATTCTGGTCGAACACCTTTATTTTTATACTACTGGTTCCACGATATCTGCCGATAGCGTACAACCCATTATTATTGTTCATAGCAATTTCAAATCTGCTGCTCCCAAGTTTTTATGTAAGTCCTGTGTGGCAGGCGCCTTTAAATCGGCAGGCAGATATCGTGTATTCGTGGGTAATGAAAAGAGTTGATAATAGAATTCTTATAGAAAATCTGCGGACTTTTGATATCCCAGCCATAGTTAAAGAATTAGAGAAGTGCTAGCAGGTCAGATATTCTTGCAAATGAGGAGCGGTATTATTTATCAGTTAAATTTGGTGTGATTTGGAGGGTATCAACTCCAAGTTTCATAGCTGCTGATCTTTCATTTTTGCCAATAACCTGAATGGATAGGATGTTGTTCCCGCTTTCGAATGAAACATGATCGATCTCAAGTTTTTTGAAGTATACGTTCGGGGTATAAAGATCTACAGGTTCTGGGCTGATGCGTTTATTATTGAGCAGGATTTCAATAATACCGGAATCATAAGAAGTTGTGATATTAAGGGTAAGGTTCCCTGTAAAGGCCGTGTTAAATCGTAGTAAAAAGCCAATTTCCGCATTTTGTTTTGATGGACTAAAGAATATTTGATCATTGTTTTTCCAATAAGGCCCCCAAGAATCCATGTTTTCTTGTAAAAGAACATCCCCTTCGTTGAAGTTCAAGACATTATTGAGTTTTAAATCCATTAAAAACGGTTTATCGGAAGGCAAAACATCCCATCTGTCCCATATGGTTTTTTCTAATGAATAGCGTTCTTGTTGAGTCACCAGCTTATAGATCCACCATTTGTCATTAAGTCTGAATTCTTGGAAAATATAATCGTTCTTATTAGGCAGGGCCTGTAGAAAAGTATTGTAGGGATGTTGTAATGTGGCTAGAAAGAAATCCAGGTCGTTTTTGTAAGCGTAATCCAATCTTTGGACAAAACTGCTTTTGTCCGCTCCCCAGCTACTAAATCCCCAGGAGTTGATCATTTCAATATTTAAGTCGGGCCGTTGATGGTATTGCCCTTGATAATAGGTTGCGAGTTGGTAATAAAGCCTTGAATCGTCATCCCAGTATTCTGCATTGAAGGGAAGTTTTTCTAATATTAAATGACAAAGGTTTTCAATGTCATGATTATTTCTTTTGTTGGGATTAGCAAGAAATTCGTTGCTGCGGTAAAGATTATCATAGTAGCCATTGTTATACTGTGAAAACCAAATACTTTTTGGATTTTCTCCCCATTGACTTAAGTGGGAATAAAAATAAATATTCCACCCCAAACAAAGAGCAGCTAATGCCGTTAAAAGAACTTTTAAGGCCCTGGAGCTTGTTACTCGTGGATGACGGACTATTTTATCTATTACAAAGGATGACCAAAAGCAGAGAATGACAAAAGAAGGGATCATCATTAAGAATTTGTCCCAAATATTTAAGAAAATAAAGAAAGTGGCGACAGGGATGAATGTGAAGATAACGCCGATGGTATTTTCATTAATTTTCCAGGATTTAATGAAGAAATAAGGGCCTAATATAATTGCTATAATATAAAGTGAAGGAAATTGAAAGCAAATGAGGTATAGATAATTTGTTATGCCATACCAGAGGCCTCCTTTGAAGAATAGTTGTCTGAATTGTCCTCCTGATGCTCCGGCTAATGTTTGTGAGATGCTGTGCGATTGGTTTACGTCATGTATCAAAATAAGAAAATATGGGATCAACCCTATGATAAAGCACAAAGCACAGCGCCACAGAATAGGCCATATTCTTTCCCTTTTGGAAATCAATCGCCATAACAGGGCTATGGAGGCCCCGCCTAAAATACAGCCTAGCGCAAAATGGTTAAAGAAACCTAAACCAGCGACGAAAAATAGAATGTAGAGATAGAATATTTTATTGTATCTTTGCAGGCAGCAATATAGGTAAATGGCGACGCTTATAAAAAAAGCGTCAGAGGCATGTTCTTGTTTACATGAAGTCGTCCACCACATGGCATGAGATAGCATTAGAAAAAGCGAGGCAATCAGTGCGGTGACCCAAGATCGGTGGATCAGATTTAAAGATAAATAAAAGACACAGATGCATAGACTTCCGGTTAGGACAGAGGTAAGGTTTGCCCGATAAGCAAGATCTCCGAAGGGTAAAAAATGCAGTAACCAACCTAAAAGAATGGTGAAGTTGTGCGTATTAACTTGGGTACTGAATTTGAGGCCCGTGATTTGTTCTACCAGCATCGCGGAATCACCAAGTCCGATGGAAGGCAGGCAGGTGTACCAGTAAAAAAGGAAAGGGATCGGTAAGAATAAGTAAATAAGCCAGGATCTTTTCGGCTGGATGTGAAGCATAAATTTTATTATTACATTTTTATTTTTTAAATCAAGAGAGGATTTTTAATTAAGAGTAATATCTTCGATTTTTAATTATTAGCTGATATTTTATTTTAATTGTATATAATAAGCCGTTTGTCAGGGAGTAATAAATTTAAATAGGCGGGATGTTTTACAAACAAGGGGAATTATGCGAAAACAAATGATCACGGTTTCAGTCATTGGGGGCAGCAGTATTAGTGCTAAAGTTGAGGATTTGGCGGAAGCCGTCGGAAAAATGATCGCCCAATTAGGTTGTGTGCTTCTCTGCGGTGGTTTGGGCGGGGCCATGGAAGCGGCAGCTAAAGGGGCCAAAAAGGCCGGAGGTATGACCATAGGTATCTTGCCTGGAAAAGATAAGAGGGATGCTAATCCCTATATTGATATCGCTTTACCAACCTCTATTGGTTACGCGCGCAACACGATCGTGGCCTGCTCTGGTGATATTGTTGTTGCCCTGCCGGGAAGTTTTGGCACTAATTCCGAGATTTGTTATGGGTTAGTGTATGGGCGTCCGGTCATTGATCTGGGTAATTGGAACATTGAAGGCATGATCGATGCCAAAAATGTGGCTGATGCAGAAGAAAAGATCAAAAAAATCATCAAGAAACTGCAAAATGTTTAAGCCCCTAATATTCTTGACAAAATAAAGTAATACTTTATAATTACAAATATGTATACAAAAAGAAACCTTGAATCAACGCTTATTCATGCATCAAAATCATTCCCGGCGCTTTTTGTAGGGGGGCCTCGCAGGGCAGGGAAAACTACGTTGGTCAAACATCTATTTAAGGATTATAAGTATGTTCTTCTTGATGAAATGGATGTTCGGACCTATGCGTCTGAAGATCCCAGGGGTTTTTTAGAAGAGCATGCTCCTCCGGTCATTATTGATGAAATCCAGAATGTTCCTGAACTCTTCTCTTATATTAAAGCCAGGATAGATAAAGAGGGTAAACCTGCTCAATGGGTACTGACAGGATCACAGCAGTGGGCTTTAATGAAGGGGATCAGCGAATCGTTGGCAGGGCGCATAGCCATATTGCACCTATATCCTTTTGGGATAGATGAAATGTTACACACGACCAATCAAGGAATTAAGGGCATAGAAGGTTATATAGCCGGTCTTAGGAAGGCAACAGTCATTAAATCTAATAAAATTTCAGTAGGGGATTGGATATTAAAAGGAGGATACCCGGAAAGCCTGTTCAGCAATAAAGAAACAAGAAAACTATGGTTTAAAAGCTATGTACAGACATATCTTGATAAAGATATCAGGGGGAACATAAAAGAATCTAATTTGAGAGATTTTGAAAGGTTTATTCAGTTAATGGCGGCTCGAACGGCCCAGGTGATCAACACGGCTGAATTGTCAAGGGAATTAGGGGTGTCATTACCAACGATAAAACAATGGCTGACATTGCTTGAAGCCAGCGGGCTTATTTTCTTTTTAATGCCATATCACAATAATTTCGGAAAAAGAATTATTAAAACACCCCGATGTTATTTTATGGATACAGGGCTTGCGTGTTATTTGGTAGGTTTGCAAGAAGCAGAACATGCGTTAAAAGGCCCCATGGCCGGGGCTCTGTTTGAAACGGCATGTGTTTCCCAATTATTTAAAAGACTGTCTGTTTGGGGGGATGAAAAACATCTGTATTTCTTTAGAAGCACAGACGGGATTGAGGTTGATATCCTATTGGAATCGGGGAACAATTTATATCCCTTAGAAATAAAGTTGTCTTCAACTATTGTGTCATCGAAGGTAAAAAATATTTCAAGATGGTTAAAATTAGCCGGAAAAGTGAAAGGCCCCAGCCTGGTTGTTTCTACATCGCAGCAGATAGGAAATGTAGCTGAAGGAATAAAAAATATTCATTTTTCTTTATTGTAAAGAATTGTTATTAAAAAACCGCAGAATGCTTAAAGAATGCCTGAACTTCCGGAAGTTGAAACCATTGTCCGCGATTTGAGTAAATCCCTTCACGGCAAGACATTTTCAAATGCAATCGTCCACGATGCCCTTGTCCTTCGCCAAAAAGAAGGGGATTTTATTCGGCGTATCAAGGCTCAGGCTATTGATAAGATCACTCGCCGGGGCAAGGCGATCATCATGCATTTGGCATCAGGAGAATTCCTGGTCATTCAAGTGATGATGACCGGCCAACTTATTGTTGATGGCCTCGCAGATAAACATACTCGCATCACCTTTACTTTTTCTGATGGCAGTAGGCTTTTATATAATGATCAGCGGCGTTTTGGACAGCTGCGCGTGGTGGCTAAATTAGATGAGATCAAACATTTTAATATTTTAGGCCCTGAGCCTTTTGCTAAAGAATTTACTCCTGCCTTTATGCATGAAGCTTTCCGAAAGACAAGCCGTCCCATCAAGAATGTTTTGCTCGATCATACCTTTGTGGCGGGTATCGGCAATATTTATGCTTGTGAAATCCTTTTTCGCAGTCGCATAAGCCCTAAGAAACGTGCCTGTCGGGTCAGTCTGGCAGAGACCAAGACCATTCATCACATCATTAGAGAAGTTTTAAAAGAAGCCATCATCCATCGTGGTTCTTCTTTGCGTAATTATCGAGATGGCTCCGGTAAAAAAGGAAGGTTCAATGAGCGGCTGGCGGTTTATGCCCGTCAAGATCTGCCTTGTCCCCGCTGTCAGGGGGTAATACGGCGGATCGTCCAGTCCGGCAGGAGCTCTTTTTATTGTGGGCATTGCCAAAAATAATGGTATACTTAAAAAATTGTATGGATAAGATACAAAATACCTATAAAATCCTCGTCAATGAAAAGCTCTGTCCGCAATATTGGCGAATGATCTTTAACGCTCCTGATCTGGCCGCCGAGGTCAAGCCTGGGCAATTTGTGCATATACGTACAGATGATCAAGGGTTACAACCATTCTTTCGCCGTCCTTTTAGCGTTTACCGGGCCCAGAAATATGTTGAGATCTTTTATGATGTCGTAGGCCCAGGCACTAAATTGCTTTCCTTAAAGAAAAAAGGCGATACCCTTGATGTTTTGGGGCCTTTAGGCACTCCATTTAAAATGCCTCCGGAAACAACGAAACAGGTTATATTTATCGCCGGAGGCATTGGTATTGCTCCCATGCTTATTTTGTCAGATCTTTTAAAAAAGAAAAAATACGAGCTTATTTTACTCTATGGCGGCCGCAATCGAGGGCACGTCTATCCGATGCAAGAATTTAAAGACAATGGGGTCAAGGTCCATATTGCCACGGATGACGGTTCGGTCGGCGCCAATGGACGAGTCAGCGTTTTATTTGATAAGATCAACAAAGACCCTCAGCATACATTTATTTATACCTGCGGTCCTAATCCTATGATGAAGGCCGTACAGGCATTTGCTGCCCAACATGGCATTTTAGGGCAAGCCGCTTGTGAGGAGATCATGGCCTGCGGCTTGGGCGCATGTTTGGGGTGCTCGATCGAGACCAAGCATGGTTTTAAAACGGTTTGTCACGACGGTCCGGCATTTGATCTTGATGAGGTGATCCTACATTAATATGAATATATCTATCAAAATAGCTAACGTAACTTTTAAAAATCCCGTGACCGTGGCTTCCGGCACCTTCGGGCATGCAGAGCGTTATTATAATTTAGAGGAAGTCAAGAGGTTGGGCGCTATTGTCCCCAAGACCGTGACCTTGCATCCGCAGGTGGGCAATGCACCGGTGCGTATTTTTGAAACACCATCGGGGATGATCAATGCCATTGGTATCGAAAATCCCGGTATTGACGTATTTATCGACCAGAAGCTGCCCGCCTTAAAAAAAACAGGCGTGCCGTTGATCATCAGCATCTTAGGGCATAACGAAGAGCAATTTATTGGGATCATGGAAAAATTAAATAAACAAGAAGGTATTGCGGCTATTGAGTTGAATTTATCCTGCCCCAACCTTAAACATAAAGTCTTGGTAGCTCAGGACCCTGTGGCTACCACACAGTTGGTCAAGAAGATGAAGTCTCTTTCTAAATTTCCCATCATTGCCAAATTATCTCCTAACGTGACAGACATCGCTGAAATTGCTTTAGCTGCTCAAGAAGGCGGTGCTGATGCGGTAAGTTTGATCAACACCTTCACAGCCATGGCCATTGATGTCAAGACGCGAAAAAGCCGTATCGGGAATTTTACCGGCGGATTATCAGGACCAGCCATCAGGCCCATTGCCGTTTGTATGGTGCAGAAGGTAGCGTCGCAAGTTAAAATACCGGTCATTGGTATGGGAGGCATTATGACAGCTTCTGACGCTTTGGAATTTCTTATTGCCGGCGCATCCATGGTCGCGGTGGGGACAGCTAATTTTATTAATCCTCGCGCACCTATTGATGTTTTGGAGGGAATCGAAGCTTTTATGAATGAGAACAAGATCAGCGATATTCGTGAGATCATCGGAAGTTTAAAACAATGAGCAAAGCCCAGTTAATTTTAGCCTTGGATCTGGAAACTTTTGAAGAAGCCCGTAAACTGATCGACGTCCTGGCAGACTCAGTCGAGATCTTTAAAGTGGGCAGTCAGATGTTCACCGCGTATGGCCCGTTTATCACCCGGTACTTGCAATCAAAGGGGAAGAAAGTTTTTCTGGATCTAAAATTCCATGATATTCCAAATACCGTGGCTTCAGCGGTCAAGAGCGCAGTCAATTTAAGCGTGAGCCCGGGGGATGATCCTGGTTTTGCGCCTTTGTTTATGCTGACGGTGCATACCTGTGGAGGAAAAGAAATGCTTGAAGCTGCGGTCAAGGCAGCTCAATTGCAAGCCAAGCAATTAGGCGTGGCCAGGCCGTTGATCGTTGGTGTCACGGTGCTGACCAGCATGACTAAAGATGCCAGTACACAAGATATCGTTTTACAACGTGCCCGCTTAGCCCAAGAGGCAGGATTAGACGGGGTAGTGGCTTCTGTTGAAGAAGCAGCACTTATTCGGCGGGAATTAGGCCCGGAATTTTTGATCGTGACCCCTGGCATACGGCCTGCGGATGCGTCATTAAATGATCAAAAACGGGTGGCAACACCTCAGGTGGCCATTGCTCAGGGCAGTAACTTTTTAGTAGTGGGGCGGCCGATCATTCAAGCCCCATCCCCGCGCGAAGCTGCATTAAAGATCTTAGAGGATATGCGGTGAATCTTTTTATTAAAAAACCCATCAATCAATTGATCGAAGCTGCTGAATCCGGAGAGTATCAATTAAAGCGCTCCTTAGGAGCTTATAATTTAGTGTCCTTGGGGATCGGCGCTATCATCGGGGCAGGGCTTTTTTCTTTAACAGGTATTGCTGCGGCGGAAAATGCAGGGCCAGCGGTTGTACTTTCCTTTATTGTGGCGGCCATTGGCTGTACCTTTGCAGGGATGTGTTATAGCGAGTTGGCATCCATGATCCCTGTGGCTGGCAGCGCCTATACGTATGCTTACGCGACCATGGGCGAATTCATTGCCTGGATCATTGGCTGGGATCTGGTTCTGGAATACGCGGTGGCCTCGTCAGTAGTGGCTGTGAGCTGGTCAAGATACGTGGGTTCTTTTTTGCATGATCTTGGGATCACGATCCCCGTGCGATTAGCGGCCTGTCCTTTTGATATCGTTACCATGCCCGATGGAAGTCAGGCCCATGGATTGATCAATATCCCGGCGATATCGATCATTGTGGTGATCTCTTTATTATTGATGATGGGGATCAAGGAATCAGCCACTGTTAATGATGTGATCGTCATTATCAAACTGGCGGTGGTGCTGACCTTTATCTTCGTGGGTTTTCACTATATTAAAGCGAGCAATTATGTGCCGTTCATACCGCCTAATACAGGCAATTTTGGAGAATTTGGGTTAAGCGGTGTCATGCGGGCGGCAGGGATCATTTTCTTTGCCTATATCGGCTTTGATACCGTCTCAACCGCGGCCCAGGAAGCTCATCACCCGCAGAAAGATATACCCAAAGGTATTATCGGTTCTTTGATCATCTGTACGATCCTGTATATATTGTTTGCCTTTGTGCTGACCGGTATGTTGAATTATAAATTGATGAAGGGCGATGCCGCGCCAGTGGCCACGGCCATTAATTTGACTCCCTATCCATGGTTGCATGTTTTGGTCAAGCTTGGGATCATCGGAGGATTTACTTCGGTGATCTTGGTGATGCTATTGGGTCAGTCACGCATTTTTTATGCTATGTCGCGTGATGGGCTTTTGCCAAAACTTTTTTCCGAGATCCATCCTAAGTGGCGTACTCCGTGGCGGTCTAATTTGCTTTTCATGGTTTTCACAGGTTTCTTTGCTGCTTTTTTCCCGATCTCTAAATTAGGCAACATGACATCCATTGGTACACTTTTGGCCTTTATCATCGTCTGTGCGGGGGTCATGGTTTTACGCAACACCCATCCGCATATACCAAGGTCTTATAAGTGTCCTTATTTTCCGGCTTTCCCGATTCTTGGTATTATGGTATGCTTGGCCATGATGACTTCACTGGATCCCGAGACTTGGTGGCGGTTGGTCATCTGGTTGGTCATTGGTTTGATCATTTATTTTACGTATAGCCGTTTTAATAGCCGATTGTATAAAAAAGTTCGAAGGGCAAGTAGCTCAACTGGTTAGAGCATCTCTCTTACACAGAGAAGGCTGAGGGTTCAAGTCCTTCCTTGCCCACCAGTTTTTTTCTGCGTTGACAAACGATAGAACAAATATTAAGATATGCCTTCACTACGGGGTCGTGGTGTAGCTGGTTAACACATCAGCTTGTCACGCTGAAGACCGCGAGTTCAAATCTCGTCGACCCCGCCAAATAAAAAGACTCCGGCTTGACCGGAGTCTTTTTATTTGATGGAGTTGACCTGTTTGAAATTGCTTAAAGCGTCCGCGATTGAGCAAACGCCACGGTTAGCAAGAAACAGGGAATATCCCCGCCAAATAAAAAGACTCCGGCTTGACCGGAGTCTTTTTATTTGATGGAGTTGACCTGTTTGAAATTGCTTAAAGCGTCAGTGAGGGAGAGGTTTTTTATTATCTTAGATTGATCTGCCAGGGACGGGGCTGGTTTCGTTCATATTATTTCCGAAGAGAAGATCGCTTTCCATATGTCCGATATTGAGGATTACCGGAACAAGCCCATCAATATGGATACTAGCAAGATTTTGCTGGTTCACCGGCAATACTACTCCCTTACCGTCACGTTTTATCTGCATATCAAGGTTTGACTGGGAAAAGTCGATACCACCTTTGAGTAAAGGGTCTGAATTTGATGCAAGATTGTTTATATTTGAGCTGGGCCCTTGAGCTGAGCCACTGGAAATAGGAGCATTAGTAGTAGGAGAAGCTTTAAAGAATTGTTGGGAGGGAAGCTTGGTTTGGGGAATAGTGATCTTAATGGGGCTGGTGCCTGAATTCGTAGTATTATATATATTATGCCAGTTATTGAGATTAGTAGACGCAGAAACAGTTACAGGGTATGAGGAAGTCGGATTAGCATTGTAAGCGGTTAAGTCCATTTGGACATAACTTGACGTATTATTAAATACAGGCTTAAGATTACTAATAACAATATTAGGGATTGGATTATTTTCCGTCACGGTGAGGATTTCGTAAGGGGTGGTGCTTTCATTAAGATATAAATATATCTGCGCAGTCCCGTATTGATTAGCCGTGGTATATTCTAAGATCCCTGTGGCGTTATTGAAGCTTACGGTTGGTATCAAAGATGGATTAGAGCTGGAAACTTTCACCACCGATCCTTGAGGGAGCCCGGTCTGATATGTCTGCTGGGAGCTGCCAGGAGTTTCGATCACAATGGGGGCTGGCGTCAAAGAAACGGCATAAGATACCTCCGGACTAGGTGGACTCTCAACTCCAGCAGCATTATAAGTAGTTGCTACAAAGTAAGAAATCTCTCCATAAGAAAGATTAGAGAAAGTTACAGTGGTAGTGTTTACCGACGGAATATTTATTTTATTGGTATAATTACCAGAAGATGTCCCCCTATATATATCATAACCAACGACAGTGGGATCAGAGGCTTTATTCCATGTTAGGCTAACAGAACCTGTGGTGGGTGGTTCTGTTTGGGCACCCTTAACGTCCATCGCATGTGTGCTTAAGATAATAGGCGCTGTCATTAATGCAGATCGGATTAATTTTGCGAAATTTTTAAACTGCACACGAACTCTCAATAATTTGGATCTTTCTATAGCAAAATTATCAGCTGCTTGAGGCTCTGAACCGTTCACCATCGCCGTATC
>Ga0302185_10001070_pt1 | contig 19629 bp, 14 predicted proteins | sample II_Bog_E1_1_FD_200231 | JGI IMG/M metagenome (GOLD analysis project Ga0302185, IMG submission 200231) | Peat permafrost microbial communities from Stordalen Mire near Abisko, Sweden - II_Bog_E1_2 | ecosystem: Environmental > Terrestrial > Soil > Wetlands > Peat | place: Sweden: Abisko... | reverse complement strand
GAATATGATCTGCCGACGACGAGCGCACCGGTGAAAACCGTGCGTCTGGATTTCGGCAAAGTGCCGCCTTTCTCCATCGCGATTGATGCCGTGGAAATTTCCGGTCCGGCCGGCAGCCAGTGGGCGGCGGACGCCCGCGCCAGCAGCGACAACAGCGCGTCCGCCCCGAGTTTCGTGCCCGGCAGCGTGACCGTCGACACCGTCGAGAGCCTGCGCGCGGAATCGCCGGTTGCCGGGTGGAGCGAAAACTGGCTGGCCTACACGCCGTTTGACGCGATCGTTTTGAACGCGGCCGATTTGAGCGTGATGCCGCCGGCGGTCTTCAACGCGCTTGATGGTTATTTGTCGGCGGGCGGAAATATTTTTCTCGCCGGGAAAAACGAACTGCCCGCCGCCTGGCACGCAACGCAGAAAACAACTTTGCGCGATGGAGGGGAATTCACGGTCGGCTTTGGCCGCTGCTTCGTTTTGGCAGCGGAAAATTTGGCCACGCTCGATGCCAGCAGCATTAAAACCCTGCGCGAAGCGCTCCGCGATTCGGCGCAATATTGGAAAACGTTGCCGGAGGACAGCGAAAGCGCGAACCACCTTTTGCCCGTCGTCAAAAATTTAAAAATTCCCACGCGCGGCATTGTCGTGGTCATGCTCGCATTCATCATCCTCATCGGGCCGGTAAACATTCTCTTGTTGAACCGCCGCAACCGCCGCACCTGGCTTTTGTGGACGATTCCCGCGATTTCGTTCGCCACCACGCTCCTTGTTTTCGCCTACAGTTTGCTGCGTGAAGGCATCACGCCGGACACGCGCATCACCGGCCTGACGGTGATTGACCAGTCGGCGCATCGCGCCACGACTTGCGGCGCAACCGCGTTTTATTGTCCGCTCACGCCCAGCGGCGGGCTGCATTTTGAATATGAAACGGAAGCCACGCCGCTCGTTCATGTCGGCTACGGTTCCGGCACGTCGCGCGAAGTGGACTGGACGCAATCGCAGCATTTTTCGCGCGGCTGGGTCGCGGCGCGCGCGCCCGCGTATTTTCATTTGCGCAAAACGGAAATTCGTCGCGAGCGCCTCGAACTCGAAACACAAAATGGGCAGTTGAAAATTGTCAACGGCCTTGGTGCCACCATCAAATCGCTCTGGCTCGCGGACGCCGCCGGAAAAATTTACCAGGCCGCCAACGTCCCCGCCGGACAAAAATTCGCGTTGATTCCATCCAGCCAAACGCCCGCCGGCGAACCGCTCGGCGTTTTCGCCTTGCGACGCGATTTGGGGTTTGCTCCGAAAACTGAAACGCCGCCGGATGATTTGAAAAAATATCTTTCACCAAATACTTACATTGCCACGCTGGACGGAAATCCATTCATCGAAAACGCGCTCGGCGCGGCGGCCAGTCCCCAGCGCACCATCAGCGCGGCGGTGGTTTTTGGCATCCTTGATCCCACTGAAGCCCCATGAAAGTCCAAGTCAAAAATTTGCGGAAGGAATTCGGCAAGACCGTGGCCGTGGACAACATTTCCTTTTCGTTCGACTCCGGCCACGTCTTCGGTTTCGTCGGGCCGAACGGCGCGGGCAAGACGACGACAATGCGCATCATCTCGACGATTGAAGAGCCTAGTTCCGGCGACGTTTTGCTCAACGGCATTTCTGTCTGCGAAGAACCCGAACTGGCGCGCCGCGCCGTGGGCTATGTGCCGGACACATTGCCCGCGCATGCCGACATCACGGTGCACGAGTATCTGGATTTTTTTGCGCGCGCCTACGGCATGCGCGGCCAAAAACGAACGCAGGCTGTCGAGGCGATCGAAGAATTCACCAACGTCATCGGCATCCGCGAAAAAAGTCTGAAGTCGCTTTCCAAAGGCATGAAACAACGCGTCAGTCTCGGCCGCGCCCTGGTTTACGATCCCGACGTTTTGGTTTTGGACGAACCCGCCGCCGGCCTTGACCCGCGCGCGCGCGTGGAACTGCGCGAACTGCTCATGCTTTTGGCGGAAAGAAAAAAAGCGATTCTCATCAGCTCGCACATCCTCACCGAGCTGACCGAGATCTGCAACGGCGTGGTCATCATCGAACGCGGAAAAATTCTCGAGACCGGCACCATCGAAGACGTGCTCAAGAAAAGCACGCCGCGCCGCACGGTGGCGATTCGCTTGCTCGATACGCAAAACGCCGCGCTCATCAAAGAATTGCTGCAAACACCGTTCGTCGAAAATGCGCGCGATGTGGCGAATGAAATTCATTTCGAATGCACCGGCGACGAGGCGGCCGCGTGCGACATCCTCGGCGAACTGATCGCAAAAAAATTCAAGATCATCGAGTTCCGCCAAACCAAGGCGAACCTCGAAGACATTTTCATGAATGTCACGAAAGGCGGTGTGCAATGAGCGTCGCGCGCCTCACAAATCATTTCCGGAACTGGCGCGATTGGGAAACGAACCCCATCGTCATCAAGGAATTGCGCCAGGCCGTGCGCAGCTGGACGGTCACCGGCATGCTGCTGCTCTTTCTGATCGTGCTGTTCATTACGTCGCTCGGATTTTTGGTCACCGAAAGTTTCGACGTGAACGCCAACCTGCAGCTCGGCGGCAGCATGTTTTCCGCGTTCGTCGTCATCCTCGCCGGCGCGAGCGTGTTTTTCATTCCGCTTTACGTCGGCATCCGCGTGGCGGCTGAGCGCAAGGAAAACGACCCCGACCTGCTTTACGTTTCGACGCTGTCGCCGACGCGGATCATTTTCGGAAAATTTCTCTGCGGCGCGTATGTCGCCCTGCTTTTTTTTAGCGCGTGCATGCCGTTCATGGCCTTCACCAATTTGCTGCGTGGCGTGGATCTGCCGACCGTTTTTTTCATTTTATTTTTCCTCTTCCTCGTCGTTTGCGCCGCGAATCAAGTCGCCATTTTCCTCGCGTGCCTGCCGATGAGCCGACCGTTTAAATTTTTGTTCGTCATCTACGGCATCTTCCAATCATTCGGCGTCATCGGCACGCTCGTGGCCGCGTCGTTTTCGTTGATGCGTTCCGGCATCGGCGCGATGATGCTGCACCGCGATTTCTGGATCGGCACGTTGACATGTGTGCTCATCGGCCTCGCGCTCACCGGCCTGTTTTTTGTTCTGTCCGTCGCGCTGATTTCGCCGCCCTCGGCCAACCGCGCGCGGCCCGTGCGACTTTACATCACCACGGTCTGGCTGCTCGGCGGCCTGCTGGACTTGAACTGGATTTGGCAGACCAAGGAAGTGCAACTGGTCGCGGTTTGGGCCGTCATCACGGCAATCCTGATGTTTTTTTCGCTGCTCGTCGTCATCAGCAATGCCGACCAACTCAGCCAGCGCGTGCGGCGAAAAATTCCGCCATCGCCGTTGAAACGTGCCTTCGCGTTTCTTTTTTTCAATGGTGCCGCCGGCGGCCTGGTCTGGGTCGCGCTCATTTCCGTGCTCACACTTTTGGCGACGACGGAAATACTTTCGCTCGGCAACGTCTGGTTTCCAAAAACGGTTTTGCGAATGACCACCGAACAGGAAAATAATCTGTTCACGATCAGTTCCACGACCGTCGCGTATGCCTTTGCCTACGCGCTGACCGCGCTATTTCTGCATCGAAAATTTTTCCCAAAGCGCCCACCTAAACTCGCCGGCCTGCTCGCGGTTTTGCTGGCCGGCGCGTGGGCCATCGCGCCGAGCATCGTGCTGTTTTTTTTGAACCAGCTTTCCTGGAAATCCGTCGAGGGTTTGCAACTCGGCAACGTCTTCAATATTTTTTCCCTGCGCGAAACCGCCGACCTGCGGCCGCACCAGATTTTTGCGCTTGGCTGGCTGCTTTTAATTCTTCTCGTCAATGCAAAATGGTTTTTGCGGCAGGCGAAAACTTTTCGTCCACCGCCGAGCGCGCCGCCCGTGCTCGAATAATTTCACCGCATGGAACCCGCCATCCGACAAGCCCTGCGCGACGGCGAACAGCTCGGCCTCCGCTACGCGCTGCAAATTCCGCAGGTCGCCGCCAGCGGCTGGACCGGTTCGCGTTCCGGCCGCCGCGCGGGCAGCTCGATTGATTTTCAAGACTATCGCGAATACCAGCCCGGCGATGATTTGCGTTTTATTGACTGGGGCATTTACGCGCGCACCGACCGGCTCGCCGTGAAATTATTTCGCGAAGAAGTCACGCCGCATCTCGATCTCATTCTCGACGGCTCGCGTTCGATGAATCTGGAAAATACCGCTAAAGCCAAAGCTGTCGCGCAACTCGCCGCGCTGCTCGCGACCGCCGCCGCCAACGCGCAATGCACGCAAGCGGTCTGGCTGAGCGGCGAAGGTTTTCAACGTCTGCCTAACGATTCGCTCACTCCGTCCGCGTGGGACAAACTGGAATTGGCCAGCCAACGCTCGCCCGACCAGTCGTTTGAAATTCTGCCGCCGACATTTCGGCGGCTCGGCGTGCGGGTGTTTATCAGCGATCTGCTCTGGCCCGGCGATCCACTGCCGATTCTCCGTCGCTTGCGCGAAGGTGCCGCTGCATTTTTTGTCATTCAACTGCTCGGCCGCGACGACGCGACTCCGCCCGAACACGGAAATTTGCGCGTCGCCGATTGCGAGACCGGCGAGGAAACGGAAATCTACATTGATGCGACCGCCGCCAAACAATACGCCGACAACCTCGCGCAATTGCAACAATCGTGGGACGATGCCTGCCGCCAATGCGGCGCGCACATGACCACGCTCATCGCCGAAGATTTGGAAAAGAGCTTGAGCGAACTCGAGGCCATCCAACTGCTCGCGCCGGCATGATTCCGTTCCTGACTTATCCGCTCGCCATGCTCGCGCTGGCCACGCTGCCCGCGCTCGCCGCGATTTACATTTTGCGGAACCGGTTTCGCCGCCGCCAGGTTTCCAGTCTTTTGCTCTGGCGCTTTCACGTCCAATCCAAACAAGGCGGCGCAAAAGTTCATCGCCTGCAACTGCCGCTGCTTTTTTTCCTCGAGCTGCTCGCGCTTGCGCTGCTCGTCACCGCCGCCGCCGGACCGCATTGGAAACTGCCGCAGTCCACGCGCCCGCTGATCGTCGTCCTCGACGATTCGTTTTCCATGCGTGCGATCCACGATGGCGCTTCTTCGCAAACTCGGGCGCGTGATTTTTTGGAAAAACTTTTTCGCCACCAACCGCCGCCGTCCACGCGTTTGATTCTCGCGCAAAACAATCCGCGTTCGCTCGGCTCGGCCGTGAAAAACTGGCCGCAAGTGGATGAACTGTTGCGCGAATGGAATTGTCATTCGCCCGGCGCTGCAATCCCTGCCGCCATAACGCTCGCGTCCGAACTCGGCCAGCAGCAGGCGAACATTCTCGTGCTCACGGACCACAAGCCGGACGACGAAAAGATTTCCAATCCGCGTCTTGAATGGCATGCGTTCGGCGTGCCGCTGGATAATTTCGCCATCGTCAACGCCGCGCGCACCGCGCTCGGCGAACAAGATCGTTGCCTGCTCGAAATCGCAAATTTTTCCGACGCCGAACGCACGGCCAAACTGTTGGTGCAAGCCGGTTCCAACACTGTTCAAAGTTCGCTCATCACGATTGGCGCGCACGAAAATCAGCGGCTTGTTTTCAATATTCCTTCGACCGCGCCAACATTGCACGCAACGCTCGCGGACGATGCCTTGGATGACGACAACGAAATTCAATTGCTGCCGCCGATTCGCAAGCGCGTGCGGGTGCAAGTCGCTTTGGCGGACGAAAATTTGTCCGCTCTCGCTAATCGCACGCTGGATGCGACCGGTCTGCGCGCGGCCATTTCGGACCCTCCTGAACTGGTCATTCGCGAAAATGATTCTTCCGCGAGCAGCAATATTTGGAATCTGCGCTGGATTTTCGCCGGCGCGACGAACGCGTTCACCGGCCCGTTGGTCGTCGACACGTCGCATCCGCTCGCGAACGGCATCGCGGTCGAAGGCGCGATCTGGGCGGGCGCGACGCTGACGAATTCGCCGGGCGATGTGCCGGTGATTCTCGCGGGAAACGTGCCGCTGATTTCGGCGCGCGAGGACGTGCTTGGCAGCCGCCATCTCACGCTGAATTTTAATCCCGAACTTTCCACGCTGCAAAACACGCCCGACTGGCCGATTTTATTTTGGAACATTTTGTCGTGGCGCATCGCCGAAATGCCCGGCTTGAAAGAGAGCAATTCACGCCTCGGCGCGGAAGTGGTTTTGAGAACGACCGGCGAACCGGTGACGATCACGCAACCCGACGGCGCGCAAACTTCCTTCCCGAAAACGGGCGGCGAGCTTGCGCTGGAAACTCCATTAACGGGAATTTATTCCGTCGCGATGGGCACGGTGACGAATCAATTTTCCGTGAACGCGCTCGCGGCTGACGAATCGGATTTGTCCGCGTGCGCCAGTGGAAAATGGGGCGCGTGGAGCGAAGTCACTGAACGCCGGCTTGAAGAAACTTCCGCCGTGTGGATTTTTGGACTCGTCGCGCTCGCACTGCTCGCGGCGCATTTGTATCTGGTGACGACCGCGAAAGGAGGGCGCTGAAATGTTCGTCCTCTTCCAACCCATTTGGCTGCTGCTTTTGATTCCGCTCGCGGCGGCGTGGCTGGCGTGGCCGCTGCCGAATCGCGCGCTGAAAATTTTTCGCGCGGCGATTTTTTTGCTGACGGTTTTGGCGCTCGCGCAATTTGCCATCAAGCTGCCCGACCGCGCTGGAAGAGTAATTGTGATTGCCGACCGCAGCGAATCCATGCCGCAAAATTCGGCCGCCGCGGAAACGGAAATCATCGGCCTGCTCCACAAATCCATGGGCCCGCGCGACGAACTCGGCGTGGTTTCGTTTGGTCGCGAGGCCGTCGTGGAACAGGCTCCGGAGCGCGGCGAATTTGGCGGGTTCGCGGCCGAGGTTGGCACGGATCACTCGAGTTTGAATGATGCGATTGAATCCGCGCTCGCGCTGATTCCGCCGGACGGCGGCGGTCGCATTTTAGTTTTGTCCGACGGCAAATGGACGGGCAAAGATCCCGCCGCCGCCGCCGCGCGCGCCGCCGGTCGCGGCGTGGCGGTGGATTATCGTTTGATCACGCGGCCGCAAATCAACGATGTGGCGATTCAAAGTTTTTTGACGCCGCAATCCGTTTTGCCCGGCCAGGCGTTTGTGCTGAGCGCGTGGGTGCAGTCGCCGACGGACCAGGAAATTCAATATCAACTGCGGCGCGGCGACACGATCATTTCGTCGGGCGCGAAAAAAATTTCCGCCGGACTGTCGCGCCTGATGTTCCGCGACCGCGCGACGACGGCGGGCGTGAACGAATACACTGTTTCCATTTCCGGCCCGAAGGACGATCCGATTCCTGAAAATAATTCCGCCCGCGCGCTCGTCGGCGTGGAAGGTTCGCGGCCGTTGCTGCTCGTTTCATCGGCGGGAGAAAATTCCGGTCTCGTAAAATTGTTGCGCGGCGGTGGCGTTGAAGTGGTCGGCAAAACGCCGGAGCAATGCCAGTGGTCGCTCGAAGAATTGTCGCAGTTTTCCGCCGTGCTGATCGAAAATGTTTCCGCCGGACAAATCGGCATGGGCGGCATGGAAACGCTGGCGTCGTGGGTGGAAACCGCCGGCAGCGGACTGGCGCTGACGGGCGGGCAAAAATCTTACGGGCCCGGCGGCTATTTCAAATCGCCGCTGGAACGCGTGCTGCCGATCTCAATGGAAATGCGCCGCGAACATCGCAAGTTGAGCGTCGCAGTCGTGGTGGCACTGGATCGTTCCGGCAGCATGTCCATGCCGGCGGGCGGCGGACGTATTAAAATGGATCTCGCCGATCTCGGCACGGTGTCAGTGCTGGATTTGCTTTCGCCGATGGATGAAATTGGCGTATTCGCCGTGGACACTTCGGCGCACGAAATAGTTCCGCTCGACACCGTGGAAAAAAACTTGTCGTATCGCGGCCAGATTCTCGCGATTGGTTCGCAAGGCGGCGGCATTTATATTTACGAGGCGCTCGTGGCGTCGGCGCGGATGATTTCTTCGGCGAAGGCGCAGACGAAACACATCATATTATTTTCCGACGCGGCGGATGCCGAGCAGTCGGCGCACTACGAGGAAATTGTAGGAAAACTGCGCGACGCCAACGTGACCGTGAGCGTCGTCGGCCTCGGCACCGAGCACGATTGCGATGCGAACATGCTCAAAGACCTCGCGCGGCGCGGCGGCGGCGAGTGTTATTTCAGCAACGATCCGGATGAAATTCCGCGCATTTTCGCGCAAGACACGTTCACCATCGCGCGTAGCACTTTTGTGGACGAGCCGACGCCTCTGCAAATCACCGCCGGCTATTCACTGCTCGGTTCGCAACCGGCGTCCGCGCCACCGACGCTCGGCGGCTACAATCTTTGTTACATCCGCCCGCAGGCGAATCTCGCCGCCGTCACGAGCGACGAATACAAGGCGCCGGTCGTCGCGTCGTGGAACGCGGGCAACGGCCGCGTGCTGTGTTTCATGGGCGAGGCCGACGGGAAATTCAGCGGCGATTTTGCGAAATGGAACCAGGCCGGCGAATTTTACGCAACGCTCGCACGCTGGGTCGCCGGCAAACGCGAGCCGCTGCCGGACGACATGCTGCTGACTGAGCAAATTCGCGACGGCGTGTGTTTTGTGCAACTGCATCTCGACCCCTCGCGCAAGGGCGATCCGTTTTCAAGTTTGCCGCGCGTCAAAATTTTGCACGGACTGCCAGGCACGGCTCCGGCGAAAGAAACGGTTTCGCTCACATGGAAAAACGCCGATTTGCTCGAAGCCGCCGTGCCGATTGCCGGTCGCGAAACAGTTTTGAATACCGTGGAAATTTCCGGTCAGCAACCGGTCACGCTGCCGCCGGCGTGCCTGCCGTATTCGCCGGAATTTGTGCCAGACCAGCCCGGACGCGGCGCGGCGGCGCTGGCGCAAATCGCGGCGACGACCGGCGGCACGGAGCGAATTGAGATTCCAAAAATGTGGACCGAACTGCCCGTGAAATCGCGTTACGTCGAACTTGCACCTTGGCTGCTGGTGACTGCGGCAACATTATTTTTGTTGGAAATTTTTGAGCGCCGCACGGGCTGGTTCACTGGACTTTTGGGACACAAAAAAGTTGCCGCAAAAAATACGGAAGATGAATCGCCGCCCGAAGCGGCCGCGCACCAGTCGGTTTTTCCATGGCTCGCGAAAAAATCGGCATCGAAAAAAAACGAGCAGACTACTGCGAGCCAGAAAATTCCGGCAAACGGCTCCCCGACAACAAAACAGGCGGCACCAAAAGTGGCCGATGCCACCACCACAGATTCAAATTTGGACGCGTTGCGCAAAGCGCGCGAACGTGCCAGCAAACGCGCTGAGAAAAAATGATTTAGCGCCGCTAAGCGCGCGCTACATTTTCAAAAATTCTTCGCGCAAAAATCAGCTCAATTTCCAGGGCGGCCGATAGCCACGGCTCATCAAGTTGGAAGCATCGGGATCATTGAGAATTTTTTCATGCGCGACACTCCAATTTATTTTCCTGCCGACCAACATGGAAATTAATCCAAGGTGACCGGGAATTGCCGAGTGATGCGCGGTTTCCGCCGGGGTGATGGTGGGCTGGCGCGACTTGATGCAATCGAGGAAATTGCGCTGATGACCGCGTGATTCGTAGAGTTTCACTTTGCGAAGTTCATCCGGCAGATTTTTATATTTTTTCCATTCAGGATTGGACCCTTCAAAGCCGCCGCGATCCACCCACACCCAGCCTTCCGTCCCGATCCACTTGGTGCCGCTGCGAATGTCGCTGTGGCCGCCCGCAATCGTCATGGTGACATCACGGGGATATTTCAATTCGATGCGATATTTTGTGCAGGTGTTCCACACGGCGTTCGCGTCGGGAAAATCGCCATGGCCTTCCACTTCGGAAGGACCAGACCGGTCGGCATCCATGCCCCAATGCGCGATGTCGCAGTGATGGCCGATCCAATCGAGCAACTGGCCGCCGCCGGTGTTATAATTCCAACGCCAGTTCATGTGGACGCGCGCCTGAATGTAGGGCTCCATTTTTGCGGGGCCAATCCACGTATCAAAATCTAATTCCGGGGGCGGCGCGGTCACGGCCAGGTTCCACGCAGCAGTGCCCGGGACGATGAATGCGGGGTCGGTGATTTTTTCCGGCAACACGGCGAGTTTTTTAATCAATGCCGGTTCGGTGCCCGCGAAATCATGGTGTCCAGCTGGCAGGCCGACTTCGACATGGACTAATTTGCCGATCAAGCCATTGCGGACAATTTCGGCTGCCTTGCGAAAAGTTGCACCTGACCGCTGCCAAGAACCGGTCTGCCAGACGATTTTATTTTTTTCCACCGCCCGAACGATGGCCTGTTGTTCAGCAATCGTATGCGCCAGAGGTTTTTCGCCGTAAACATCCAGCTTTCGCCGCGCCGCCTCGGTAGCGACCAATGCATGCCAGTGGTCTGGCACCGCGAGCAGCACGGCATCAAGATCATCGCGCGCCATCATTTCGCGATAATCATGATAGGCCACGCAGGATTTATTTTGGTAATGATCGTTGACCGTATCCACCGCATTTTGCAAATGGTTTTTGTCGATATCGCACACGGCAACAACTTGACAATCATCCTCGACCAAAAAAGATTTTGTGTCTCCAGGTCCTTGCATGCCCCAACCGACAACGCCCAGATTGATACGGTTGGATGGTCGCGAACGACCGGCGCGTCCGACGGCGCAACCAGGAACAATCATTGGCAAAATCATCGCGGCGCTGGCAGTCGCAAGAAAATGGCGACGGCTGATTTTGTTCTTAGAATATTTTTTCATGAATAACGTAATGGTGGTTGACTTGGTATAATTTTTTCTAGGATAGAAATCCAATCAAAAGACCATAAATTTTTCGTGACACATCGATGTCAATGTGGTGGAAACCAAATTTGTAAAATAACCGGCATTTCCCATTTTTGAGACAACTGTATTTGAGAAATAATTTTTCTCTCATTCTTCGGTTTCCAAATTGCATGAATTTTCTGGCTGTAAATTCCGACTCGCTGAACGTTTGAGCCAAACCATTAATATACTGATGTCTGCGGGCGAAACTCCTGAAATGCGCGCGGCTTGACCAATGGTGGCTGGGCGAATTTTAATCAATTTCTGTCGAGCCTCTAATCGCAAACTGGGGACGGTCGTAAAATCAAAAGCTGGAGGAATATTTTTATCCTCAAAATCTTTCGCCCGATTAACCTCCACTTCTTGTCTCTCGACATAACCGGCATACTTAACTGCAATCTCCACCTGCTGAATCACCTCATCCGACAATGTATTCAAAGCATGAGGCAATTGAGCATAATTCATTTCAGGACGAGAAAGAATTTTAGCTAGATTTTTTCCGTTGTAAAATACTTCTTTTAAACGACTTATTTCATTTTTAATGGCAATTTCCTTGAGGTTAAATTGTTTAAAGTTTTGTGCTGATAACAATCCAATCTCGTATCCTATTTTGCTTAATCTCATATCCGCATTGTCTTGGCGTAATAATAAGCGATACTCGGCGCGCGAGGTAAACATTCTATAAGGTTCGACAGTGCCCTTGGTGATCAAATCATCAATCAATACCCCGATATAGGCTTGATCTCTACGAAGTATTATTGAAGATAATTTTTTTGCACGCCGCGCGGCATTAATGCCAGCCATCAAACCTTGACCGGCAGCCTCTTCATAACCAGAGGTGCCGTTGATTTGGCCGGCCAAAAAAAGATTGGCACACACTTTTGTTTCCAACGAGGGATGAAGCTGAGTTGGAAAAACAAAATCATACTCAACGGCATAGGCAGGTCTTAATATTTCGGCATTTTCACACCCGATGATAGTCCGGACTAAATGCACTTGAACTTCAAATGGGAGACTCGTTGAAAATCCATTGACATAAAGTTCATCCGTGGCAATTCCTTCGGGCTCAATGAAAATCTGATGACGCACTTTTTCTGGAAATTTAACAATTTTATCTTCAATAGATGGGCAATATCGAGGTCCAACTCCTTCTATAATCCCAGAATACATCGGCGATTTATGCAGATTCTCGCGAATGATTTCTGCCGTTTGATTAGTAGTGTAGGTAACATGGCAAGGCATCTGGCCATTAATTCGATCCAGAATTGATCCTGGAGGGTATCTTCCTTGCGAAATAGATAAAACAGGTGAAGGAACATGGGGCTGTTCCATGTGGAACAAATCGTTTTTCCAAAAAGTAAAATATGGCACTGGTTCCTCGCCACCCTGAAATTCCATTTTTGAAAAATCTACAGATTGTTTCAGCAATCTTGGCGGGGTGCCTGTTTTTAAACGACCTAAATCAAGACCAATTTTTTTGAGTGATCCAGACAAACTCATTGCTGCAACATCACCGGCACGGCCACCGGTTTGCTGATTTGATCCAATATGCATCAGTCCCCTTAAAAAAGTGCCGGTTGTGATAACAATTGCAGTTGCTAGATACTGGACTTCCAAAGTTGTTTCGATACCAACAGCAATTCCATTTTTATGAATAATCTTGATAGACTGACCCTGCTTAACATCTAAATTAGGCTGAGATTCACAAACCCATTTTAACCGAAATTGATATGCTTTTTTATCACACTGAGCACGTGGTGCCCATACTGCCGGACCTTTTTTTTTGTTCAACATCCGAAATTGCAAGCCAGTCATATCCGTTGCTATACCAATTTCGCCTCCCAGGGCATCTATTTCTCGAGCCAAATGCCCCTTCGCCAAACCGCCGATTGCGGGATTACATGACATCTGCCCAATTGAATCTACATTAATGGTTAATAATAAGGTTTGACACCCCATTCGAGCTGCAGCTAAAGCGGCTTCGACACCAGCATGGCCAGCCCCAACCACAATTACATCATACTTTTTGGGATATACAAACATGGTCTATTTAAGAAAACTAAGCTTCGCTAAAATTGGGTTGGTTGCATCTATTTTTTTATTTTGGATTCGGGGTTGACGCTAAAGGATTTCATAATTTAAAAACCAACTCAACTTCTTCGGAAAAACTTATATTTTTCGCAATTTGCGTTGCTGTTAACGATTGCTCTGGAATCAAAGACAGATAACACTCGTAATTTTTGTTTTGAATTAAAATAACGTTTGCAACTGCTTTTTTTTCCTGCTTCTGGCTGATGATAGGCAATGACATTAATCATTGACGCCTAAAACCTTACTGCCATTATCAAATAATGCAATCAAAATGCATATTGAATTGGGCGAAATTTCTTTGAGAGTTATTGATAGAGATTCGCTGTCATTATCGGCTAGTGCTTGACGCGTGCCTGAATAAAATCCAATCAAAAAATCTCCGGAAGTAACATTTCCTTCCACTGCGATGCTTGATCCAGAATGGTCGCTCCTTTGTTACTCAGAACATTCATACCTGGATGAACAAATTTTTTATTCAGGTCCAAATCTTTGCCGAGCGACTCCATAACTAACTGTTGTAGATATTTGGAAAAAAGTTCGAGGCGATTTTTGTATGGGAGCACTGCCATATTTTTTCAACCTTTACCGTTACCCGAAACAAACAAAGCTAACGAAATAAGTAAAGATGGTGTTTTTGTGATCGATTGAGACCGGTTCAAATTCATCACAGTCTTTGGCTCGGCGCAACATCTCATAAATATCAATACTTTGCAGGACTGCCGGTAGAAGACTGACCACAGATAATTCGCTGGTCCGACCTCCGACCCAATCCCACATGGAAAACGTTCCAACCATTGGTTGGCTATTGTATATTTTTCAAGATCACTTCCCGCCATGGTGATGGCTACTGCTTGTCGTCCAAAATTTAAACCGCGTTATTCGTAAGCGGCTTGAGGGACTAACATTCCATTACGAGTTTCTTTTGTTACACCAGACTTGAAAATCACAATTGTAAATGTCCGGCTGAGATCATCAACTATCGTAGCAAGAACACGTTCCATGCCGTGAGGATCGGTATTATCAAAAAAAGAACGGCCGGATTTTGTCGAAACTTGGCGGGCCAACCGCGTGGGCGACAAATTGCGGGCCAAGCGCCGAACCGCCAATGCCGATCAACAAAAAGTTTTTTGAAGGCCCCGCCGGCACCGCTAATTTTTCGGGCGTGAATACTCGCCGCAAAATTTTTAATTTTTTGAAGAGCAGCTTCAATTTCCTGGCAAATTTCCGGCGTAGGCGCAAGCTGTGGGTGGCGGAGCCAGTAGTGACCAACCATGCGATTTTCATCGGAATTAGCAATGGCACCATTTTCGAGGGCAGCGACATCGGCCAGCGCTTTTTGCGCCTTTGACTCCATCGCGGCGAAAAAAGCGTCGTCAACATTCTTTCGGCTCAAGTCAATGGCCAGGCCAATTGATGGAAATTCGGTGTAATATTTTTGAAACCGTTCCCACCACTGTAACTTGGTTAAGTTCATAAAAATTGCGTCACGTAGTGATTGAATGATTTTGGCGCCAGCACTGGCAAGAAAATTCACGCAGGAATGCTGACGGACTAAAAAGTCCACCCGTGGCATTTTGCGCGGCAAATTATTTAACCGGCAGTGAAATGCGGATAGCCGTGCCTCGGCCGAGGCGCGAGCGAACGTGGATTTGACCATGGTGGGTCTCAATAATGCGGCCGACGATGGCCAGGCCGAGGCCGCTGCCTTTGGCCTTGGTGGTGGCGAGCACGGTCTTGAACGCACGTTTTTGCAAATCCGCACTCATGCCGGCCCCAGTGTCTTTAAATTCCATGATCACTTGATTCGGCGCGTCATCGGTCGGAACAACCCTTGATCTGACCGTAAGAATTCCGCCTTCGGGCATGGCTTCAGCGGCATTCAACATCAAATTTAAAAACGCTTGCTCCAATTGTTGGGCATCGCCAGAAACTAACGGCAAATCGCTTGTCAAATCGCGGACTAATTTGATGCCTTGGTTCGCGAGTTTGTGCCGCACGAGCAAACCTAGTTCATCCACCAATTCATTCAAGCTTACCGGTGCAAACTGCGGTTCCGTCGTCCGCGCGAAATCCAAAATCTGCTCCACGATTTTATTCAAATGCTCGATTTTGGCTTCAATGATCTGGGCATCTTTCGCGCGCGGATCTTTCGCCGCAAATTTCAAATCGAGTGAGTGATACAACAGCTTCATCACCGTGAGCGGATTGCGGATTTCGTGCGCCACCTCCGCCGCGAGCAGGCCAAGCGCGGAAAGTTTTTCGTTCTGCCGCAATTGTTCTTCCACGTCCACAATGCGCTCGTAAAGTCGGGCTTTCTCAATCGCGATCGCCGACAACTCGGCCAGCGCGCTTAAAATCTGGATTTCTTCGTTGGAAAAATTGTAGGCCCGCGCCGTGTAAATGCTCAACGTGCCGATGGTCTGCCCGGCGAAAATCAGCGGCACGCTCAACAGCGAGACCAGCCCTTCGCTCCGCGCGACTTCGACATTTTGATAGCGCGCGTCGGCCTGCACATTCGCCACCTGCAAGGGTTTTTTTCGCCGCACGACGACGCCGAGCAAACTTTCGCTGACCGGCAGCCGCGGTTTTTTTATGTAGGCGTCGCCCGCGCCGTAACTGGCACGCAGATCAAGCCACTCGCGCTCTTCATCGAGCAACATCAGCGAACACATCCGCGCGCTCATCAGTTCACACACTTCTTTGGTGATGACGCGCAGCGCCTCGTCCAAACTCAACGTTGAATTGATCGTGCGGCTCACGCTGGCGAGCGATTCGAACAGGCGCACTTTCAGACGCAATTGTTCGTAGAGCCAGGTGTTGTGAATGACTTTCGCCGCTTGCAACGCCAGTTCCTGCAACAAGTCCTGGTCATCCGCCGTGAACGCATCGGCGCGCTCGGAATCCACGTTGATGACGCCGCGCACTTCGCCCTGCACCTGCAACGGCACGGCCAGTTCCGACAGCACGTCCCGCCGCACGCTGACGTAGCGCGGATCATGCGCGACGTCGCCCACGCGCGCGGGCTTGCCCGTGCGGGCCACCCAGCCGGTGATGCCTTCGCCCACGCGCAATTTTAATTTCCGCGCGGCGGACGGCAGATTTTGCGCCGCGTGAATTTCTAAAAAATTCGTCGTGGGATTGATCAGCACCAGCGAACCGCTCGACGCGCGCATCACGCGCACGGCTTCGCTGACGATGAGCTGCAACGCCTCCTGCGAATCGAGCGTCGAGTGGATGACGTTGCTCACCTGATACAGCAGGCGCAGGCGCTCGTGGCTCAATTTCAGTTTTTCCAGTTCGGGAATCACATCAAAGTTTAGCTTTAGGTTGAAAAATTTCTCCTTGCCGGCGAAAACTAAAATTTCTCGGCTGAAATTAATAAATCATCGCACGCGCGTCATCAAAGTAATGCCGAGCGCGGCAAAAAACAAATTCGGCAGCCAGGCCGCCAGCCAGCCGGGCAGATGGCCGCCCTCGCCCAATGCAAGACCGACGTTTTGCAAAAGGAAAAAAGCGAAGCAGATGAAAATGCTGCCGGCCACGCCGACAAAAAGATTTCGCCGCCCCGACGCAGCGCCGAACGGAATCGCGATCAACACCACGACGAGACAGGTCCACGGCGCGGCCAATCGGCCGTGAAATTTTGTGAGCAGCCAGTGCGCGTCGTCCCCGGCGAGATGCGGGTGGATTTTCAGATACTCCCACATTTCTGCAAGCGGAATGTCCGCGCTGCGCGAAGCGCGCAGGCTGCGGGCATCGCTGAATTTGATTTCGCTCAGGATCAGGCGCGGCGTCTCGTCAAATTCCGGCATGGCCAGCGTGTTCGTGGTCAGCGCCGGCCGCAGATTTCCGTGCGTTCCGTCCTGCGCAAATAACCTTGCATTGGTGAAAACCCACACGCCGTTCGTGCGCCCGGCCCGCTCGGCAAACAATAATTTCCACGAACCGTCCGGCAATTCCCAGCGCACGTTGGCATTGATCATTGTGACAGCGACCGAATCGTATTGGCCGATTTCCCACAGCCGGTTGGCGCGCCCATTGCGAAAGGCCACCTTGGTAAAAATTTTCTGCGCCGACGTGTCGGCAATTTTTGGCACATGCCGCGACAAAATTTCTTCCGCCCATTTCGCGCAGCGCGGCACGGCGATTTCATTCACGGCGAACAGCACCACGCTCGCCAAAAAACCTACGACAAAATACGGCGCGCAGATCCGCCCGAGGCTCACGCCGGCGGCGCGCAGCGCGGTGATCTCATTGTGCCGCGCGTGATGGGTCAGCGCGTAAAGCAGCGCCAGCAGCAGTGCGATGGGCAGCGCGAGCACGAAAAATTCCGGTGATAACGCGAGGAAATACTCCACGCCGTCGCGGAACTGAAATTTGTGCTCCTGCATCTCGCCGATCTTGGTGAAGAAAAAATCGGCCAGCCACAGCACGGAAAAACCGCCGAGGCAGAAGGCCAGCGGCGTGAGCAATTCGCGGAAAAAATATCGGTCGTGCAACCGCATTCGCGGGAGCTTAACGGGCGCGCGGCCATTCTGCCAACCGAATTGATGACCGGAAAAATCTTGCTTTCGGGCGGTTTTAATTTATTTTCCTGCGCCCTGCTGGATTGGTAGCTCAGTTGGTAGAGCAGTGCCCTTTTAAGGCATTGGTCCGGGGTTCGAGTCCCCGCCAATCCACCAGCCTTCGCTCTCCGCTGCGCTGCGGCTCGGCAAGCCAGTTAATTATGGCGGCCTTAATTTTCGCAGCGGAGAGCGCAGGCGCAAATTTTAAAAAACACTGCGCGTTCCATGGTCTCCCGGTGGCCGTCCGCAAGGACATTTTCAGTTTTATTTTTCCATCGGCTGCGTTAGATTCATTCCATTAAGAACGGCACGCACATCAAATTCTGGGGTGTTCGCGGCTCCATTCCCACGCCCGGGCCGGCCACCGTCCGTTATGGCGGCAACACCACTTGCGTCGAAATCCGCCACGGCGATGACATCATCATCCTGGATGGCGGCACGGGCCTGCGCGAATTCGGCCTGGCCCTCGCAGCGGAATTCAAACGCAAACCGCTCAATCTCACCCTGCTTATTTCGCACACGCATTGGGACCACATCCAAGGCCTGCCATTTTTTGCGCCCATTTATAATCCGCGCTGCCGCCTCCGCGTGCTCGGCTGCGAAGGCGCGCGCAGCAGCCTCGTCACCGCGCTCACCGGCCAGATGGAAAGCACCTACTTTCCCGTCCCCTTTTCCAAGTTGCCCAGCAACATCGAGATCGAGGAACTGCGCGATTTCAATTTTGCCATCGGCGAAATCCTTGTGCGCGCGCATCGCGCCAATCACCCCGGCATGACCGTTGGTTACCGGCTGCTCTCGCCCGACGGCCTGATCTGTTTTTTTCCAGATACCGAACCGCGCCAGGGCGGCGACGACCGCGACATGATCGAATTCATCCGCGACGCCGACGTGCTTATCCTCGATTCCCAATACGATCGCGGTGAATATAAAAAGCACACTGGCTGGGGCCATGGCTGTGTGGACGATTCCGTGACGCTCGCACTCAAGGCCGGCGTGAAAAAACTCGTGCTCTTTCACCACGACCCGTATCACGACGACAAAAAAATTGACGCCTTTCTCAAGCACGCCCGCCGACTCGTAAAGCAACTGAAAGGCAAATTAAAAGTCGAAGCCGCCCGGGAAGGCATGACCATTCTACTCGGCGGCAAATAAACACCGGCTCGCCATAACGCCGCCTTTCCACGTCTGCAATTTTTGCAGCGACTTGCAACCGCCCAATACTGTTTGCGAGCAGTTTTCCTCCGCTGAGCGACGACGCGCTGCCCGGTCGCCTTCCACTGCCTCACAGTTACGGTTTCTCCATGTAGGAATTCCCACCCTCAAAATGCTGGGGGTTTTCTGCAAAAAAGCCCTTGGCCGGCTTGGCGTGTAGGAAGGATTCCTACAAAAAAATAGGAAGGATTCCTACAAACAATTTATTGCACACCCGTTTTCTCATGCCAGATTTTAGGTGAGGATAGGGTTGTTCAAAAAATTGGCAGAAAAAACATCAACAAAATTAAACAAAGAAAAAAAGGGTTGTTTTATGCAAACAGACAAACAGACAGAGGAGTTGTTTTCTCAAGCGGAAAGTTTTTCAAACAGCAAAGTCGGCCGTGCAGGCTGGGCGCTCATTATTTGTCAGCTATCACTCTTTCCGTCTAAATGGCACCGGATTGTAGCGATAATGGCTGTGGTTTTGAGCAGTAGCGCGGCTTGGGCACAGACCACACAGATTTTCAACGCATCAGGCACATTCACTTGTCCGGCTGGCGTTACCACATTGACCGTTGAATGTTGGGGCGGCGGCGGCGCGGGCGGAAGCGCGCAACAATCTAGCGGTTCAGGTGCCGTCGACGGTGGTGGTGGAGCGGGAGGTGCTTATATAATAAAATCCAGCATCACCGTCATTCCAGGAAACAATTATACTGTTACCGTGGGGGCTGGCGGAACCGCAGATATTTCAACCAGCATAACAGATGGTGACCACGGTGACGGTGGTGATTCTTGGTTTAACACGGCGGGAACGGTTCTAGCAAAAGGTGGAGGTGGTGGCATAAGTAGAAATGCTGTGGGTGGCTCTGGCGGAAATGGTGGAGCCTGTCCGTC
>Ga0302185_10001058_pt1 | contig 19772 bp, 11 predicted proteins | sample II_Bog_E1_1_FD_200231 | JGI IMG/M metagenome (GOLD analysis project Ga0302185, IMG submission 200231) | Peat permafrost microbial communities from Stordalen Mire near Abisko, Sweden - II_Bog_E1_2 | ecosystem: Environmental > Terrestrial > Soil > Wetlands > Peat | place: Sweden: Abisko... | reverse complement strand
AATATAAAACATCAATTCCTTCATCAATCCGCCATGATCCGTGTTTGAATCAACGCCTTTGCTTTTTACATCGCATTCGCGCAGGTAGCTGATGATCTGCATGGTTTTGCCGTAATTATAGCTACGGGCAGCCTGTTCATAGTCTTTTATAAAATAGGGGTTTACGCCCAACTCGCGGGCAAGGTTTTGCGGGGATTTGTCTTTGGCGTAATGGTACAGCAATACTTTGCTGAAAAAATTGTTCAGGTTGCCCAGTACGAGGACGATCGGGTTCGACCTCGGGTTAGCCTCAAAGTAGTTGATGATCTGGTTGGCCTTTAAAACATCCTTTTTGCTTAAAGCGGTTTGCAGCTCGAAGACGTTATATTCGCGGCTGATGCCGATATTATCCTGGACAAGTTTCAGGCTGATCTCCTGCCCCGATGCGATGTTCAGCATTAGTTTTTCCAGCTCATTAGCGATCTTTGAAAGGTCGTTGCCCAAATATTCGGCCAGCATAAAGGTAGCCTGTTGACTGATTTTGTATCCCTTGTCTGCGACGAAATCTTCTATCCAGCCCGGTACTTTACTATCATAAAGCGGGGTCGACTCAACAATAACACCATTTTTTTCAATGGCTTTATAGGTTTTCTTCCGTTTATCAAATTTGCCATACTTATAGCAAAACACCAATAAAGTGCTTGGCAGGGGATTCTCGAGATAGGCCAGCAAGGGGTTTATGCCTTTTTTATCAGGGTCCTCGTTTCCCCACTTCATATCCTGCGCCTCTTTTACCAGCACCACCTGGTAATCGGCCATCATCGGGTACCGCTTGGAGGCATTCAGCACCGTCATCACATCCGTGTCCTTGCCATAAAAAACGGCTTGATTAAAACCTTTCTCGGCATCGGTCAGCACTTTATGTTCCACAAAGTCGCTAACCTCATCAATATAATAAGGTTCTTCCCCGTGCAGTAGGTACACGGGTTTGTACTTCTTGTTCTTTAAATCTTTCAGTAATTCAGCGGCGTTCATGTCGGTGCAAATTAAATAAAGTTCATGGTTCATAGTTCATGGTTAATGGCAAAAATTCAAATAGATTTTAACAGCCAATGGCCCGGCAATGTTTCTGCAATATGCCAAAAGCAACTCTCCTGCTATCAACTATAAACCGTTCGGCTATGAACTATGAACCATGAACTTTTCACACTACCTTAGCCCCATGGATCTGCTGGTTCCGCTTCAATTGCCCCCCTACCCGTTCAAAATAACCGATGATAACGGGCAATTGACTTTATTCGACGTCATCAGGAAAAAAAATATAGTGTTAACTCCCGAAGAATGGGTGCGTCAGCACTTTGTTCAATACCTGATACTGCAAAAAAAATATCCTAAAACACTTATTAAGCTGGAGGGTGGCCATAAGCTGCACGGGCAGCCGAAAAGGTCGGATATAGTGGTTTATAATAAAGTCGGCGGGAAAATATTGCTGGTTGAGTGCAAGGCGCCATCCGTGCCTATCGATCAGGAAGTTTTTGACCAGGTTGCCCGCTATAATATGGTGCACAAGGTAAATCTGATTGCCGTAACCAACGGGCTTCAGCATTATTTTTGCAAGGTCAATTTTAGTGAAAGCAGTTATAGTTTCCTGGCCGACCTGCCCATGTATGGTGAAACCTGATCAGCTTACGGCTGTCACAAGCGATTGTATCTTTTCGAGCAGGTCTTTTGGTTTAAAAGGTTTCGATACATAATCGTTCATCCCGGCGCTTATTATCTGTTCATTAATATCGGTCATTGCTGCGGCGGTTAAAGCAATGATCGGTGTATTGGCTTTTTTGGCATCAGGCAGGCGGCGTATCTCAGCGGCCGCATCAAACCCGTTCATCACAGGCATTTGCAGGTCCATCAATATGATGTCAAAATCATCGCTCTTTGCCATTTCCACAGCTTCTTCGCCATTGCCTGCGATCAGCGGCACAATATGCCATTTCGAAAGCAGTTTTTGCATCAGTAAAACATTCACCGGGTTATCCTCGGCTATCAGCATTCTCAAACTGGCCAGGCTATCGCCCTCCTGCAGCATTGCCGCGGGTTGTACCGTTTCGGCAACCGTGAAATCCATGCTGAATGAAAATTCGGACCCTTTTCCCAATTTGCTTGTCACGTTCATGTGCAAGCCCTGCAACTCCAGCAAACGTTTCACTATTGCGAGACCCATCCCCGTGCCGCCGTATCGTCGGGTGGTAGTGATCGATTCCTGGGTAAACGGCTCAAAAATACTTTCCAGGTGGGTATGGTTCATGCCTATGCCCGTATCCTTAACCACAAAATTCACGGTTACCATGTCGTTATACTCGTGAAAGGATGCCCTTACCCAAACTGTGCCCTGCCTGGTAAATTTAATCGCGTTACTCACCAGGTTAAAAAGTACTTGCGCAAGCCGCACCGGGTCGCCAATTAAGAACTTGTTATTCAGTAAAGGATCTACCTTAACCGAAAAAATCAATCCTTTCTCTTCGGCCTTCAGTTTTTCCGCCGCACAAACAGTCTGTACCAGCTCATATAAATTGAATTTCCTGTTTTCAAAAACCAGCTGTCCCGATTCGATCTTGTTAAAATCAAGCACATCGTTCACAATCGCCATCAGGCTATTTGCGGATAATTTCAGTACATCGAGGTTTTCTTTCTGATCTTTCCTGGGGCTATTCATCAGCATTACATTGCTCATCCCGATGATCGCATTCAAAGGTGTGCGTATCTCGTGCGACATGGTTGCCAAAAAGTCTGATTTTATACGTGACGATTGCTCGGCCTTTTGCATAGCCAGTTCCAATTCGGTATTCAGTGCCTTCTGCTTTTCGCCGGTGGCCTTTAGCTCCTCGATATTGTTTAAAAACGCACCATAAAAATGGCTGTGGACATAAATGATCAAAATAAAATTGGTGAATACCCCTATAACCGTTGTCGATTGATCGATGGTTTCGGGGCGCAAAGCGATGAAATAACCCGAATTATAGGAGATCACTAAAAACACCATTACGGGTACCAGGTTTAATAACGAATAGAAAAGCCCCCAGCCCTGGCCGAGCATATAATAGGAAAACAAAACGATGAGCAGCAATACCTGTACGGTAATGATGTCGACCTTTTGCAGCGCAATAAATATGGTGTTAATATTGACAATGGAACCAATAATGAGCAGCGTGTGTGATATTTGCTTCCAATTGGGCCGATAGGTTAAATATTTAAATAAGCCCAGGAACGATAAAAACAAGATGCCTGCAGTGATAGAAAGCAATGTTTGCCGCTGGAAATAAACACTGGTAAACAAACCGGCCACGGCAACGCCGACTATCCAGAAGCCATAATAGAGCAGGCGTATCCGTGCCTTATCAAGAGCGGACTGCTCTTTTGTAAGAATTTTATTTATGGAAAGGTTAAAAAAACTAATGTCCCTGTTCATTCAGTATCGGCCTATTTGGTTACGTCAAATCTCATGATAAAGTTTACGCAATAATAGGGAAAGGCCCAAAATTGGGCGCCCTGCGTCATCTTTAATAATTTATCACAACAACTATTGCAAATGGCAAGCCAAAGCCGTTAAATTCTCTTCAATGATCCTCAGCTTAGCTTCGGCATCAGCCTTCTTTTTTAATTCTACCTCAACAATTTCGGGCCGGGCGTTGCTTACAAACTTCTCATTCAATAACTTTGAGTTAACCGAACGCAGGAAACCCGTATAGTACTCCTTGTCTTTATTCAACTTCGCGCACTCTTCAACCGGGTCTAACTGGTCAGCCAGCGGAATATAAAACTCGTCTGTCGATATCATAAAACTCACTGCACCAACTACTTTGTCAGAAACGATATCAAAGGAATGGATATTACCCAGTTTGGAAATTATACTTTCATAGTTTTTATACGAAACTTTAGCATTTTCTTTTACGGAAAGCGCCAGTTTTTCTTTAGGCGAAATGTTTTTTTCTTCGCGAATATTTCTGATTTGCGTTATAGCTTGTTTAACCATTTCGATGTCCGAAAGCACTTGGGTATTTATTTTCCCAATGCCCGGTAATTGGGCAACGATACAGCAATCGTATTCCGAACGGCTTCCAAACAACTCGTCATGCCATAGCTCCTCGGTAATGAAGGGCATAAAAGGATGAAGGATTTTTAAAATGTTTTCAAAAAACCTAACGGTGTGATCAAGCGTTTCAATGTCGATCGGGAGCGACCGGCCGTCCACATAATTCGGCTTGATCATCTCGAGGTACCAGGCGCAAAAATCATCCCACACCAGTTTATAGGTCGCCATAAGCGCTTCCGATATCCTGAATTGGGCGAAGTTGCTTTCTATCTCGGTCAAAGCCTGGTTAAACCTGCTTTCAAACCATTCAATCGCTAAGAGGTTACGGCATTCGGTTTCATCGTCAACCTCCCATCCCTTTACCAGCCGAAAAGCGTTCCATATTTTATTGGCGAAGTTGCGCCCCCATTTGCAATGTTCCTCGTCAAACATCAGGTCGTTACCTGCGGGTGAGCTTCGAAGCATCCCTATCCGCACGCCATCGGCGCTGTAGGTTTCTATCAACCCCAGCGGATCCGGTGAATTGCCCAGGGATTTCGACATTTTGCGCCCGATCTTATCCCTTACAATGCCGGTAAGGTAAACGTTACGGAATGGCAATTCTCCCCTGAACTCGTGCCCGGCCATGATCATGCGGGCCACCCAAAGAAATAAAATCTCGGGAGCTGTAACCAGGTCGTTAGTCGGGTAATAGTAGTTGATATCATCATTGTTTGGATCCTTAAATCCGTCAAAAACCGATATTGGCCACAACCAGGATGAGAACCAGGTGTCGAGCACGTCTTCATCCTGCACAAGGTCTTCAGCTTTTAGCTTTATGCTTTCGCCTTTCAGCTTAATTGCTTCGTCAAAAGCCTCTTCGCGGGTTTTGGCGATGACGAACTGGCCGTTGGGCAAATACCAGGCGGGTATTTGCTGCCCCCACCATAACTGCCGGCTAATGCACCAGTCCTTTATATTCTCCATCCAATACCGGTAAGTATTGATGAATTTATCTGGTATTAATTTAATATCACCTTTCAAAACATAATCAAGTGCGGGTTTTGCCATTTCGTCCATCCGGCAAAACCATTGCATCGATAATTTTGGTTCGATCACAGCATCCGTACGTTCCGAAAAACCAATTTGTGATTTATACTCTTCAACTTTATCCAAATACCCATCGGCCTCCAATAATACCGCTATTTTCTTACGCGCGGCAAAACGGTCTTCTCCAACTAAAATTTGCGCTCTTTCATTTAGCGTACCATCATCATTTAAAATATCTATTACCGGCAAGTTGTGTTTTTGCCCCAACTCATAGTCATTAAGGTCATGGGCAGGGGTAACTTTTAAACAACCAGTGCCAAAATCCATGGTTACATACTCATCCAATAGGATAGGTATTTCCCGGTTAATCAACGGAATTATAGCTTTTTTTCCATGCATATGCTTGTACCGTTCGTCGTTGGGGTTAATACAAACAGCAGTGTCCGCCATAATGGTTTCAGGCCGGGTAGTGGCGATGGTAAGAAATTCTATTAAATCTTTTTCACTTTCGGACTTTCCGACTTCCGGACTTTCGGACTTCACCTTGTACTTTATATAATAAAGCTTCTGGTTAACTTCTTTCCTGATCACCTCTTCATCTGATACCCCGGTCCTTCCTATCGGATCCCAATTCACCATGCGGATGCCACGGTAAATCCATCCCTTTTTATAAAGGTGAATAAAGGTATCGATCACCGCCTCGGACAAGCTTTCTTCCATAGTAAAGCGGGTGCGGTCCCAATCGCAGGATGCACCAAGCTTTTTTAATTGCTCAAGGATAATACCGCCGTATTTTTCCTTCCATTCCCAGGCATACTCCATATATTTTTCACGGCCGATATCCTTTTTGTTGAGGCCTTTTTCTTTCAGCATCGCCACCACCTTGGCTTCGGTAGCAATGCTGGCATGATCGGTACCGGGCACCCAGCAGGCATTTTTGCCCTGCATGCGCGCGCGGCGAACCAAAACATCCTGTATGGTATTGTTCAGCATATGGCCCATGTGCAGCACACCGGTGACGTTTGGCGGAGGAATTACAATGGTATAGGGTTCACGATCATCAGGCACCGACCTGAAAAATTTGTGCTCCAGCCAGTAATTGTACCACTTCTCTTCCGTTTGTTTGGGCTCGTATGTTTTAGAAATACTCATAGACTGCAAAAATAGTGATTTTATGGTTCATGGTTCATTCTTAGTTCAGTTCATAGTTCATGGTAGAAAAAGCAATTTAGTTGGCGAGTTATTCCTGCTGCCCTGAACTATCAACTGTGAACTACCAAGTCCCCTCTGCCACAATAATTTTACAATTAAAAAGTTATCCTGTTAGATTACCCCGCTGGACATGAAAACGTTGCCATTACGCCGTTATTTCTACGTTATCGTAAATAAGATCCGTTCATCGTACTTTGTAAAATGGTTTAACGGGTAAAAACTTTGCCGATATTTTTGCATCGCTTTCCCTTAATTTACTAATTTTAAAATTCTTCAATGTACCTTATGGGCATCGGAGAATAACTGACATCATTAAATCATAAGAAATCAACATGAAGTTAAAATTTGCAAATTTTATTCTGATCGGCCTGGTATGCCTTTCGGTTTGCGCATTTACTTTGGGCGGAAAAAAAGGCCATAAACGGCCCATGAAGTATATCGACCCAAAAAACATGGACCTTTCCGTTAAGCCGGGCGACGATTTTTTTGAATATGCCGACGGTAACTGGATAAAAAACAACCCTATTCCTGCTAAAGAAACCCGCTGGGGCAGCTTTGGCGTTTTGAACCAGGAAAACACCGACCGGCTGCTTGGCCTGTTAAAAGAAGTGAGCAAAACATCGCACCCAAAAGGCAGCCTTGAACAACGCGTGGGCGACCTGTATGCCAGCGCGATGGACACGGTTGCCATCGAAAAACTCGGTTATGAACCAATAAAACCTGAATTGGAACGTATAGATAAATTAAACGACCTGAACGGGGTGATCAGCGAGGTGATATTTGAACGCACACACGGTGAGGGCGACCCGCTGTTCCGTTTTGGCGTGGGGCAGGATGATAAGCACCCCAACAAAAACGTGGCAAACCTTAACCAGGGCGGCACCACTTTGCCTGATCGTGATAATTATTTAAAGGCCAACCCGCGTAACCAGAAGATTCAGGATGCCTATAAACAATATATCGTTACCTTATTTACGCTTACCGGCGCCACTGACGACGCAGCAGCTAAAAACGCCGCCACGATCTTAAATATTGAAACGGCCCTTGCCAAAGCGCAAATGAGCCGGGTGGAAATGCGCGATCCGCATGTTACTTACAATAAGTTCTCGGTAGCGGATTTTAGTAAAACTACCCCGCATTTAAACTGGGTTGAATTAATGCCCGAAATGAAAGTTCCGGGCCAGGACACCTTGCTGGTTGGTCAGCCTGGCTTTTTTAAGGCTGAAGATGCTTTGCTGGCTTCAACACCGGTTGATGATTGGAAAGTATATTTAAAGTGGAGCGTTTTAAAAAGCTCGGCCGGATCATTAAGCTCGGCTTTTGTTAACGCTAATTTTGCCTACACTGCGGCTTTGAGCGGCCAAAAAATGCAAACACCGCGCAACGAGCGTATGTCGAGATTGGTTGATGGCAGCCTGGGCGAATTATTCGGGCAATTATATGTGGCCAAATACTTTACCCCTGCAGCAAAGGCCTATATGGTTAACCTGGTAAACAATTTAAAGGTGACGCTGGGCGAACGCATCAAAAACCTAACCTGGATGAGTGATGAAACCAAGGCGCGTGCACTAAAAAAGCTTGCCGCATTCAGTGTGAAAATTGGCTACCCCGATAAATGGCAAACCTACACAGGGCTGGTGATTGAGCGCAATGACTATTTTGGCAACCTGAAGCGGGTATCGGAATGGAGGTATAACTACCAGACCAGCCAGATAAACAAACCCGTTGATAAAAAACGCTGGGGGATGACGCCGCCAACGGTAAATGCGTCATACAGCCCAACTAATAATGAAATTACCTTCCCTGCAGGTATACTGCAATTCCCTTTCTTTGATTTCGGAGCGGATGACGCAGTAAATTATGGTGGTATTGGCGCCGTTATCGGCCACGAAATGACCCATGGTTTTGACGACCAGGGCCGCCAATATGATGCCGACGGTACCCTGCGCGATTGGTGGACCAAAGAAGACGCCGATAAATTTAAACAGCGTGCCGACCAGGTAGTTGCCCAATACAACGGCTTTACCATATTAGATACCATGCACGTTAACGGTAAGCTTACAGAAGGCGAAAACCTTGCCGATCTGGGTGGATTAAACGTCGCCTACGCTGCTTTCAAAAAAACAAAAGAAGGGCATTCGCATAAAAAGATCGGTGGTTTTACCCCTGATCAGCGATTCTTCCTGTCGTGGGCGCAGGTTTGGCGCAGCTCGCAGCGTCCCGAGGCAGCTGCCCAACGCATCTTAACCGACCCCCACTCGCCCGAGCAATACCGCGCCAATGCACCGGTAACCAATATTGATGCCTGGTATGCCGCATTTAACGTAAAGCCGGGTGATAAAATGTATAAGAAACCGGAGGACAGGATACACGTTTGGTAATCCAATCTTACAGAAAAGACCCTGAAAATTCAGGGTCTTTTCTGTTAAAACAACAGCTTCACGCCAACGCAAGTACTTTCATTGGAATCATAATAGCTTGACCCGACATATTTGCTTTTGAACGCATAAGACACAAATAATTCCCATTTACGACTTAAAACCACGCCTGTTTGTAACGGGACGGTTAACAAAAAGGGCTTAAAACCCGACTGGTCGCTGTAAGAAGAAAAACTCAAACTGGCTCCGGCATCGACATAATATTTAAACCGTTCGGTGTTGTAAATATTGAAAATTAGTTGCGGATTAATAGAAAAAGAATATTGGGTAACCTGTTGATTGGCAACTGCTACCTGCCCATTGCTTTCTATTACCTGTTCCGCTACACTGCCGCTGACCGAGGTATAGCCCAGTTCAAGTCGTAAAATCAGTTGCTGAACGTTCGGATTGAGGAAAATATCAATTCCTGCATTAAATTTTGGTGAAAATGCCGTCGACGTTGGACCGCTGTTTACCGAATAATTTGCTGCAATCCCGGCTATAAATCGCACAAACGCAGGGGAATTTGCCGACTGAACAGAATCGGTTTTTTGCTGTTTTACCGGGTCAACGCCGTTTATCTCATCCACAAGCACTTTTATATACCGCAATTCGTATCGCGCCTGTTCCAGGTCATTAACTATTTTTTTGTTGCCGCCTGCATATTTGGCCGCTAAAAGTTGCAATTGCGTTTTATAAACATTTGCATATGACTCCGCTGATCCTGAATTATAATATTCGTAGTATTTAAGTTCGGTTGGCTACCCTCTTTTTTCGGCAATAAAAAAACGGTCCTTGTCAGGTTCATTATTGTAGTAAAGGTCCAGGTTAGTCCCCTGCCTTATGGGTTTTAAAAATATCGCCCCCACCTGGTGGCTGGTGTCAAGTCCCGATGGAATATTTGGGAATATATTTTTATTCATGGTAATATCCCCTACATAACTCTTGTAAACCTCAAAGCCGTAAACGCCGAAGCCCCTTATGCTGTCGGCGGTAAATTTTAATGCCTGATCGTTGGTTTTATTTAGTTTGAATTCGACGTATTCAGGGGAATACACCCATTCGCGATAGTTGACAAATCCTTTAAGGGTATCTCCATTGTTTTTTATCACGTATCCTTCATGATAATTCGGTTGTGCCCAGGCCGCAAAAGGCAACAACAAGGCTGCAAAAAACAAAAATTGTTTCATGGAATAATTATGACGTTTTCAGGTTGGTTCGATAAAAGGTTAACGGATATAAATATAAACTAAAATATCGCTTCTGCAATTCTTCTTGTTGGCCCCGCGTTGCTCATGGTATAAAAATGCAGTACAGGAACACCAAATTTGATCAGTTCCTTACACTGGTTGATCATCCATTCGATGCCGGCGTCTTTTACATCTTTTTCAGATTTACAGCCTGTTATCAAATCGCAAAGGTCATCAGGCATATCGATGTGAAATGTTTTTGCAAGGTTTACCAACTGCTTTGAAGTAGTTACCGGCTTCAGGCCGGGTATGATCGGCACGTTGATACCGTTCGCCCTGCAATTATTTACAAAATCAAAGTATTTCTGGTTATCAAAAAACATCTGGGTAACAATAAAGCTCGCGCCCATATCTACCTTTTGCTTCAGGTATTTAAAGTCGCTTTTCATATTGGGCGCCTCAAAATGCTTCTCAGGATAACCGGCCACGCCAATACAGAAATTGGTTTTTAAGTTTTCGCCGCTGTTATCGTGCAGGTAAATGCCGTTGTTCATATTAACCACCTGCTGCAATAAGTCGGTAGCATAATTGTGTCCATTGGGCGTAGGAATAAACGACGAATCAGCCAAGCGGGCATCACCCCTTAGCACCAAAACATTTTCGATCCCCAAAAACTGCAGATCGATCAGGCCATTTTCGGTTTCGTCCCGGGTAAAACCGCCGCAAAGCAAGTGCGGAACGGTATCTACCTTATATTTATTCATAATGGCTGCACAAATAGCAATAGTTCCAGGCCGCTTGCGGTAGCTTAGTTTTTCCAGCAACCCGTTTTCATGCTGTTTGTAAATAAAATCCTCGCGCAGCGACGTCACATCAATAAACGGCGGCTTAAATTCCATCAAAGGATCAATAGCGTCATATAAGCCCTGGATGCTATGGCCTTTTAATGGCGGTATCAGCTCGAATGAGAAAAGTGTTTTGCCTTTGGCGTTGTTGATGTGTTCGGTTATCTTCATATCTGGGGAAAGTAGCAGTAGCAGTAGCAGTAGCAGTTTTATTTTTTAGGTGTAAACTTTTCAGGGTATAGAGCCATTGAGTTTAACATTCTCCCAATTTCGTTATATTTTTCTTGTAAAACGTTAAACGATTCTTTATCGATATATTCACAGTCAAGGGCGAAATCAAGCCAAATAGACGTTTCTGTTGCTTCGCCATCCGCATCGGTCATTTTGGAAGAAAAGTGTTTCGGGTAAATTCGTTTTCTGTATCCCTCACCAATATTGACACAAACAGATCGCGACGACCTTCTGATTTGATCGGTTAATGAATATGTTTCCTCTTTAGGAAACTTCATACTTATTAAGCGAATTTGCCGGGCAGCCTCAAATGATAACTGATAAACTTTAAGCTCTCTAAAACTTCCTGTCATAACTTTAGGTATTTAAATGGTCAATTTTCACATCGAATTCAAAAACTGCTACTGCTACTGCCACTGCTACTAAACCAATCACCGGGGATTAATAGTTCAAATTCGGCCCCAGCCAACGCTCAACCGTTTCGATATCCATGTTTTTACGCACCGCGTAGTCCTCCACCTGGTCTTTACTGATCTTTCCCAAACCAAAATACCGCGCTTGCGGGTGTGCAAAGTAAAACCCGCTTACGGATGCTGCCGGCGTCATGGCCAGGCTTTCAGTAAGGTGCATTTTGGCGTTATCCTCTGCTTTTAGCAGGTTAAATAACGTAGTTTTTTCTGTATGATCAGGACAAGCCGGATAACCCGGCGCCGGGCGTATACCCTGGTATTCTTCTTTTATTAATTCGTCGGCGCCCAGGTGTTCGCTTTTTGCGTAGCCCCAATATTCTTTTCGCACCAGTTCATGCATTTTCTCGGCAAAGGCTTCGGCAAGGCGGTCGGCGATGGCTTTCGCCATGATGCTGTTATAGTCATCATGATCTTTTTCAAATTGAGCAACCAGCTCATCGCAGCCAATGCCGGCCGTAACCGCAAAGCCACCGAAATAATCAGGTATGCCGCTTTCTTTTGGTGCGATAAAATCCGACAAAGCATAATATGGCTCACCTTTTGCCTTTTCCGATTGCTGGCGAAGGGTATGGATGCGTGTTAACAACTTTTTGCGTGTTTCATCGGTGTATAATTCTATATCGTCACCTGTGCTGTTGGCCGGCCAAAAGCCAATTACGCCGTTTGCCTGCAGCAGCTTTTCAGCCACAATTTTCTTTAACAAAGCTTGTGCGTCGTCAAACAGTTTTTTAGCTTCAACACCGACGTATTTGTCATTGAATATTTTAGGATAGCTGCCCCGCAACTCCCAGGTATGGAAGAACGGCGTCCAGTCGATATAGGGTACCAATTCTTCCAGTGGAAATGCTTCAAAAACCTTTGTCCCCGTAAAGGTCGGTTGCGGGGCGATGGAACCGTTAAGGTTGATCTGCATTCTTAAATTTCGCGCATCTTCGATGCTGATAAAACGTTTATCCGAACGCTTGTTCAGGTGCGCTTCGCGTGCCTTTGCATATTCGTCTTTTATCCCTTTAATATAGATTTCCCTGCCGTCCTTATTTAACAGATTACTGCATACCGTTACACTGCGCGAGGCATCCAACACATGCACCGCAGCACCCGAATAATGTGGATCGACCTTCACAGCGGCGTGTATGCGTGATGTTGTGGCACCGCCGATAATCAGCGGAATGGTAAAGCCTTCGCGCTCCATCTCTTTTGCAAAATGCACCATTTCATCCAGCGAGGGTGTAATTAAACCGCTCAATCCGATAATATCGACATTATGTTTCTTCGCTTCTTCTATGATGCGTTGTGCGGGCACCATCACCCCAAGGTCGATTACCTCGAAGTTATTGCAGGCCAAAACTACGCCCACTATATTTTTTCCAATATCGTGTACATCGCCTTTGACGGTGGCCATTAATATCTTGCCTGCGTTTGCCCTGCTCCCGCTCGAGTCTTCGCCGGCGTCGATCACCCTTTGTTTTTCCAGCTCGATAAAGGGCAGCAAATAAGCAACAGCCTTCTTCATTACCCGGGCCGATTTTACCACCTGCGGTAAAAACATCTTTCCTGACCCGAACAGATCACCCACCACATTCATGCCGTCCATCAGCGGCCCTTCTATCACTTCCAGCGGCTTGGCATATTGCAACCGGGCTTCTTCCACGTCCTCGTCCAGGTATTCAATAATACCTTTTACCAGGGCATGCGACAAACGCTCTGCTACAGGCGACTTGCGCCATTCCTCGTCCTTAACAAGTTCCTTGCCCTTCGATTTGATCGTTTCGGCAAACTCCACCAGGCGTTCAGTGGCGTCAGGCCGGCGGTTTAGCAGCACGTCTTCAACTAAACCAAGCAAGTCTTTTGGAATTTCTTCATAGACCTCCAGCATACCGGCGTTTACAATGCCCATGTCCAACCCGGCTTTGATGGCATGATACAAAAATGCCGAGTGCATGGCCTCTCGAACTACGTTATTACCCCGAAAAGAGAACGAAATATTGCTCACCCCGCCGCTTACCTTGGCAAAAGGCAGGTTTTGTTTTATCCAGCGTGTAGCTTCAATAAAATCAACCGCGTAGTTATTGTGCTCTTCAAGCCCTGTTGCTACAGTAAGAATGTTTGGATCGAAAATGATATCCTGCGGAGGGAAACCCACTTCGTTAACCAAAATATCGTATGACCGTTTGCAAATTTCTTTTCGCCGCGCCAGCGAATCTGCCTGACCGGTTTCATCAAATGCCATTACCACTGTAGCGGCGCCGTAACTTAATATCTTGCGGGCATATTCTTTAAACTTCTCCTCTCCTTCTTTCAAGGATATTGAGTTAACGATCCCTTTGCCTTGCAAACATTTCAAACCAGCTTCTATCACGGTCCATTTGGACGAATCGATCATGATGGGCAGTTTCGCGATGTCGGGTTCAGATGCGACCAGGTTAAGGAATTTAACCATTACCGCTTCCGAATCGATCATGCCCTCATCCATATTAATATCGATCACCTGGGCGCCGCCTTCCACCTGTTGCAGCGCGACGGTTAGTGCGGCTTCGTAATCCTCGGCCAATATCAGTTTCGAAAACTTGGGGGAGCCGGTAATATTGGTGCGTTCCCCGATGTTTACAAAATTGGTTTCCGGTGTCAGTGTAACCGCTTCCAAACCGCTTAAACGCAGGTAAGGCTCAATTTCCGGTATTGTCCTTGGCGAATATTTAGCAGCCTTTTCGGCAATACATTTTATATGTTCAGGGGTGGTACCGCAACAACCGCCGACGATATTCACCAGGCCGGCTTTCATGAAATCCTCCACCAGGTGGGCGGTTTCATGAGCGGTTTCATCGTACTGGCCAAATTCATTCGGCAGGCCGGCATTGGGGTAAGATGAAATAAATACATCTGCCTTTTCCGAAAGCTCTTCCAGGTGCGGGCGCATTTCTTTAGCGCCTAAAGCGCAATTCAGGCCAACCGACAAAAGGTTTGCATGCCGTACTGAATTCCAAAACGCCTCAACCGTTTGGCCGGATAATGTGCGGCCTGATGCATCGGTAATAGTACCGGAGATCATTATCCCACCAAGTCCCCTAAAGGGGGCGTAATCTTTGTTGACGGCTTTACATTCGTTCTTATAACGATCTATAGCGAACAAAGCTGCCTTTGCATTTAGTGTATCAAATATAGTTTCGATGATGAGCAGATCAGCCCCCCCGTCCACCAGGCCGCACACCTGCTCATAATATGCTTCAGCTAAATCGTCAAACGTAACGGCCCGATAACCAGGATCATTTACATCCGGCGACAAAGAAGCCGTACGGTTTGTCGGACCAATGGCGCCGGCAACAAAGCGCGGCTTTGAAGGATTCTTTGCGGTGTATTCATCTGCCGCCTCGCGCGCAAGGCGCGCGCCTTCATAACTCAGCTCATAAGCCAGGTGTTCCAGATGATAATCTGCCAGCGAAATGCGCTGGGTGCTGAAGGTATTTGTCTCGATAATATCCGCCCCGGCCTCCAAATATTCCGCATGTATAGCTTTGATCACATCCGGGCGGGTAATATTCAGCAGGTCATTGTTGCCTTTAAGGTCGGATTTATGCTCACGGAACCGCTCGCCACGAAAATCTTCCTCGGCCAGCTGGTACCGCTGTATCATCGTGCCCATTGCCCCGTCAATTACCAGGATGCGTTTTTGTAATTCTTTTCTAATGTCCATTTTTTTGTTTGGGATTTCACCGATTGTTTGATGATTTCACCGATCGTTATTTGGGGATTTCACTGACTTATTTTGATGATTTCACCGATTTTGTTTTGCGTTGAACCCCTAAGTTAATAGCTGTAATCGCAATTTAAATCGGTGTAATCACAAGTTAATCGGTGTAATCACAAAATATAAGCTTATTTCGAAAAGTCCGGCAGTAAAGACTTTCGCTTATCTTTCCTGGTCAATTTAGTATTGATCAAGTAGAATTTGGCACCTTGTAAGTACAGGTTGCCAAGACTTCGCAGGGTCTAATCCCTCCGTCTTTCTCTATAAGCAATGCAAATATCTAAAATAATGTTAGATTATGCAAGTAATACGAAAGAGGGGTCCGGTGTGTTTGATAAATAGGAAGTATCCCTGACAAATAAAAAAGCCGCCGGCTACTAACCTGCGGCTTTTCAAATAATTTTAAACGCTTATCTTCTTCTGCCGAAAATACGGAGCAGGAACAGGAATAAGTTGATGAAGTCAAGATATAATGTCAGGCCGCCCATCAAAGCCATTTTTGAAGCGGTGGCATCGCCGTAGGTAACACCGGCGCCAATGTTCTTTAATTTTTGAACATCATAGGCGGTTAAGCCTACAAATACAGCCACGCCAATGTAGCTGATCAGCATTTGCATGCCTGAACTGTGTAAAAACATGTTAACCAGACTCGCCACGACTATCCCAATAAGGAACATAAATAAAATCGAACCAAACTTCGTCAAATCTGTCTTGGTAGTATAGCCGGCAATCGCCATAATGCCAAATACGATTGAAGTAGTTAAAAACACGCCTAATACAGACGAAGCCGTATAGGCTAATAAAATGATGCTAAAACTCATGCCTGTTATGGCCGCGTAGGCAACATATAGCAGGGCGAGTACGCCATACGGGATCCGGTTCACACCAAACCTGATAATCAGTACGAAAGCAAGTGGCGCAAATATGATTAAAAAACCAAGACCAGATAAAGAGCCTGTATTAGCATCAATCATACTCTGCCAAAGGGAAGTGTTGGCAAAAATGTAGGCAAAAATCGCCGAAATGCCCAATGCCACGAACATCCACATAAACACATTAGCTAAAAATCTGCGGGTTGAATCCGCTTCATTTATTTGGATTACGTTGTCATAAACGTAATCGGGTTTGTTATTTTCCATTTTGTTTAAAAAAATTAATTATACAAATTTAAGTATTGAATTGTGATTTAGATACGCAATATAGTAAAAAGTTTATTTTTTAGTCCGGAAGTCGGAAAAGTCCGAAAGTCCGAAAGATTTAATATTCAAAGACCTTAATATGGTGAGTTTAACGAAATCTGTCTTTCGGAATTCCAGACTTTTCAGACTTCCGACTTCACACCTCAACTCAACCTCCTGATCAACTGCTCCTCCACCTTTTTAAAAACCTGCAGCGGTTTTAAAGCGCGCCAGCTGAGGTCGTCAAGCACGCCGCCGAAATTGATGTAATAGTCGATATTGTTCCGTTTAAACTCGTCGATCACGTGTTCGCGGAAATTAATGCCCGCAATCCAGCCATCCTCGATATCCTGGAACCATTCCTCATAATAACAATCGTCGGATGAATGAAAATTCAGTACATTTTCGCCGATCAATATAAAATGAATGATACCGCTATCCACCATTAAATCGAGGATCTCTCGCTTTAGCAGCATGATGTCGTTGTTGATCGCATCATTCCATTCGCCAATAAACTCTATAATGGCATATGAACGTTCGTAATCGACAAATAATACTTTCATGTACAACGTATTCGAGCCGAACGAATCCCATTGCGGGTGCAGCAGGTAATTGTACACCTGCTTGTCAAATTCAAATTCGCTGTATTCCGTGGCGTAAAATGGCGAGTATTCATCTTCTGCGGCAACATAGTCATCGCGCCATTTATAATATGGTTCTATCTCGTGCATTCAACCCCCTCTAAACTGCGAAGCACTCATGAATGCCTCTGAAAGAAAAATTAATATATGAATAATCTCCCACTGAAGGGGGAGACTTTTTTTCTCCAATGTTAACCATTTTGTAAATATGCATCAACAGCTTTTCGCACGCTTCCATTTTTATTTAGCAGATCGCCTGCCATCTGCTCATCCAATCCTGTCTCTTCCATCACCATTCGCGTGCCCCTATCCACCAGTTTGTCGTTGGTTAACTGCATATCCACCATTTTATTCCCCTTCACGCGGCCCAATTGTATCATCACGCTGGTGCTTAACATGTTTAACACCAATTTCTGCGCCGTTCCGGCTTTCATCCGGGTGGAGCCTGTCAAAAATTCAGGCCCGGTTACCACTTCAACGGGGTACCTGGCCACTGCGGCAACAGGGCTGCCAGTATTGCAGACGATACATCCTGTTGTAACGTTGTTCCCGTTTGCGTTTTTTAAGCCGCCAATTACATAAGGCGTGGTGCCTGATGCAGCAATGCCAACCAGTACATCCTTTTCGTTTATACCGTATTCCAAAAGATCTTTCCAGGCTTGTTCCGCGTCATCTTCTGCAAACTCAACCGCTTTACGGATAGCGCCATCGCCGCCGGCCATAATGCCCACCACCCAGTCAAATGGTACGCCGAAAGTTGGCGGGCATTCGGAGGCATCAACAATGCCTAAACGCCCGCTGGTGCCGGCGCCAATATAAAACAGCCTGCCCCCGGCCTTCATTTTAGCGGCTGTGATAGCGGCCAGTGCTGCTATTTGCGGCAAAGCCCTGTTAACAGCCCATGGAACCGTTTGATCTTCTTTGTTTATATTTTCAAGTATCTCCATCACCGACATTTTTTCGAGGTCGTTGTAACGAGAGTCTTTTTCGGTAGTCCTATCCATCTAAAGGGATTAATTTCCGGGCAAAATTGGGTAAAAATGTTGAGAATTTTTTTCAAACCCGATTTTACCTTTCGGGCCGGCCCAAGTCAATGTAACTAATTTGTAGTATTTTAAAAATAGGCTCATTTTCCGAAAAAACGGCAATTGATCTAAAAAGCTAATCATTATATTTGTAAATAAGAAGTAGTGAGCACATGAAGAGAGCTGCGGGCATTGTTTTCAGATCAACCATCCTGATTTTCCTGGGCGTTGCACTTGGGTTATTTATCAGCGACAGTAACTTCGCCAAACAGGGCCTTAATTTGTCGCTTGGCAGCAGTAACAAGATTTCAAAAGTTTTGAAGCTGGTTAAGGAAAACTATGTCGACTCTGTAAATTCCGACAGCCTGGAAGGCATTGCGGTAAATAACCTGCTGCAAAACCTGGACCCGCATTCGCTTTACCTGCAACCGGAGCGGGCACAAACCATTAACGAAAACCTTGACGGCGGTTTTGAAGGTGTTGGCCTGGAATACCAGCTGCTGCGCGATACACTGGTTGTTACCCAGGTTTATCCCAAAGGGCCGGCGGCGCAGGCCGGGCTGGCCACCGGTGATAAAGTGATCGCGATCAATCAAAAGAAATTCTCGGGAACGCACCTTACCGCTGAGCGGGTTGACAACGCTTTAAAGGACGAGTCGGCGCCTGAAATAGCCTTGTCCGTTCTTCCATTTAACGGTACGGAGCTTAAACAATATCACCTTAAACGCGGGCATGTAGACCTGAGCAGCCTCGACGCAGCCTATATGGCTGCTCCGGGCATCGGCTATATAAAAATAAGCAGGTTTGCCCTAACTACTGATGAAGACTTTAGGGACGCATTTGAAAAACTGAAGGCCCAGGGCCTCAAAAAGCTGGTGCTGGACATCAGGGGAAACGGCGGCGGCTACCTGAATACGGCAACATCGCTTGCAGATGAATTTTTGGCAAAAAACCAATTGATCGTCTACACCAAAGGTGCGCACGAAGAACGGAAAGATTATTTTGCGACCGACTCCGGGCTGTTTAAACAAGGAAAACTTGCCGTGCTCATCGACGAGTATTCGGCTTCAGCCAGCGAAATACTGGCCGGTGCGCTGCAGGACCTTGACCGGGCGACAATTGTCGGCCGACGCTCGTTTGGCAAGGGGCTGGTACAGGAACAGTTCCCCTTTGGTGATGGATCGGCCGTAAATTTAACGGTAGCGCGGTATTATACACCGTCGGGCCGGTCGATACAAAAATCGTATAGAGAAGGCCCGGAAAGCTACCACAACGACCTGGCCCAAAGGATGCGTAAGGGCGAATTTTTCTCGGCCCAAAGCAATTTGAACGACAGCATATTTAAAAATGCTTCGCCCTATCACACAACCGCCGGGCGAAAAGTTTATAGCGGCGGTGGTATTATGCCCGATATTTTTGTACCTGCAGATTCCGGGATGAATACCGAAACATTACAAGCATTGGAACAAAACGAATTGTTCACCGCCTACGTGATTGACAAATTGCAGCCCGTTTTAGGCCGTTACAATTCTGCGGAAACTTTTGAAAATGAATACGTTGTAAGTGATGATGAATTTAACCGGTTCATCATTTATGCCTCCTCAACGCTAAAGGAAATGGATTCCAACGATCTGCTTCTATCAAAAGAGGCCATTAAATCAATACTAAAAGCCTCGGCCGCCCGGTTCAAATGGGGCGACAATGCTTTTTTCGAGGTGCT
>Ga0302185_10001055_pt1 | contig 19842 bp, 11 predicted proteins | sample II_Bog_E1_1_FD_200231 | JGI IMG/M metagenome (GOLD analysis project Ga0302185, IMG submission 200231) | Peat permafrost microbial communities from Stordalen Mire near Abisko, Sweden - II_Bog_E1_2 | ecosystem: Environmental > Terrestrial > Soil > Wetlands > Peat | place: Sweden: Abisko... | reverse complement strand
ATAGTCCTTGGAAAAGAAACAGTCCGAAGAGGTTTTTCAAAGAAAATGGGAGAGTGAGTCTTCGGTTTAAACTCCTCAATATTCTTATTAAGCTCATCTATAAAATATCTAATATTCATGTCTCCATGCAGTAAAAATGTGCAGTTCGGCAAGGTAATTGTCTCCTTGTAGTATTGAAGTAAATCTGTATAGTTGATATTGACCAAATCTAAAGGCTTGCATATAGAATGAGAGGATTGACCTAAAAGTTACTCTGTAATTAAGGTATATATTGCTTGGTCAATATTGAATTGGCTTTCCATCATTTCACATGAAAGTTATCCACTGAATCCAAGTCTCTCTTTTTCGTAAGTAAACCTGCGGACAACCTCATAGAAATCCTCTTCCCTCATAAGCGGATCGAATATCATTGAACTGTACACTTTAAACAGGTTGCTGAAATCACGCAGAATAGGTGAATTGAAAGAAAATTTCATACTCATCTCAGCTGGCAGATTACGAACAGGATATTTTTTAGATCCACATTGCAATAGTTTTTCAAGAGCATAATTGATTGCTGGTTTAACTAATCCTTTGGTGTTGAAAGCCATACTGAGAGTATTGTTTTATTCGGCACATTCGAACTGGTGAATTTCTGTAGAAAGCTACTTATGCTTTAGTGTTAGGTGAGTCATATCAAAATCCCTATAATACTTGGAATGAATCAATTCGAAATTACTAATTTGATCTCCAACCTTAAGATTGAAGGGCGGGCGGTACTTTCCTCTTCGAGTGTAACTCGTTACCTGCGTACTGAAGCAAGTCCAATTGGATATTATCCTGATCATTGTTGAATGACTGATCAAATTATTATTAAATTGTGATGTATTTTATAGAATCGACATAAATATCAAATGCGAAGTAGGTAACAGACCGGATAGTAAAGAATAGTCAGAAAAAAAGCAATGATAATGGAGCAATAACGTGATTTATCTTCTCCTGGTTTTTAGCCATTTGTGAAGATGGCAGGAAAACATACGAAAATGGCACAGTATATTTGCAATCCCGCGCAGATGCAAGGCAATATCAAGAGTAGGTAGTCAGGAGATATTGCAAAGCTTAGAAGAAAGCCTACAACTAGTCCAAAATTCATAAATACAGAAAATGTCATAGTCATACTGTAATCTATGACGGTCTATCCAAGTAAATAAGCTTTATTAGGATAAACATACCGTGAGCAAAGTTCATGAACAGACTGAACAGTAAAAATAGAGATATCTCCTTTAAGAATTGAATTTAGTCTTCCTAAAGGCAAAGATAATAGAAGTTGATTACATTTTGCAGGGCTATGGATAGAGTCAAAAAATATCTTAAACTATTCTTATGATTAATAAATATGCCTGTTTCCTCTCCTTCTTATTAGTTATTGTTTTCCATCTTTATTAGAAAAAAACGGTCGACTAGAATAGTAAAAGATATTGAGATCAGACTAATGAGAAAAGCATAGGGGTAGATCTCGTCTTCATCAATGGCTTATGAAGTAGAGCTAATACTATAAGTAGTGAGTTTATAGTTGGCATCAGGAAGTGATATTATGAGAGGGTAGAACAAGAACAGAATTGAGGTAATGGGCAGAAACAAATCGCGTTACTCTGACTTGGTCTATTTGTATCCTAGATGAGAGGCCAAAGTATTTGCTATGAAGCTGAAAGTAAGTCCGGCAAGTTAAATCAGAATCATACCTTTTAATTATATATCAAAATTAATTGAGCTGCCATTATCAGAGAAAAATTTATCTTAAAAGTTAATTAAAAGGAGGATAAAGCAAATCGCTTAATAATACAATCAAGCTCAAATTGAGAATGAACCAAATTAAACCACATCTGAAATCAAATTTCATCAAAGAGATTCCACAAGACATTACCACCTATCCAAAATGTTCAATAAAAATCATATAGCAGTTAATTGTATTTCTCGCAAAGAAGGAGATCAGCAAAACAATACATGAATAGATGGCTAATCCGTCTTGCCAATGAATTAAAAAGAAATAATCTTTGGAGCCATGATGTATATAAATTGAAAAACTATGAATAGCAATTTAGACTTAAGATACAATCACCAAATCTCTAAATTGTCTTAGGCTTATTGTACCGATATAAAAATAAAATAAGCTTATTTTGAGATGATAAGTGGTCAAGTCGCCTGAATTAAATCTAAAAGAATGTTATAATGAAGAAAAAGAAAAATGCTAATCCTGCTTGTGCATACAAGGGAAGGGAGTTGATTGATAATTGTAGAAAGACAATTCATTAAATACCAATAAAAATATAAAATTTTGAGAGATATCTCTGCTTTTATTGATTAGAAACATAATAAAGACGAACACTATGCATGGAAAATAGCAATTACTTGTGAGGAAAAAGGGAGTAATTACTAAATCGCAAAAGTAAAATCTAACCACTGCTATTGTCTAACTATGAGTAGGCTCAATCATTTTTTGAATTTTGATAATTTTTGAAGTCAAATTAAATTTAAAATAAAGGGATTCATCAATTCAGATCTTCACCCTCGATTGATGGCAGGGTATCATTGAATCAATATTATTATTTTTGCGATCAATTTGCAATCCAATATTAATTTCTGTTGCACATTTAAAGATGAAATTCCCTGCCTGCTTTGGTCTTAGTCAATCGTTATACTCATGATTCTTTCCTAATCTTTTAGAATTCACCTCTATGTTTGTTTTATTGTGAGAATTTGAGTTTTTTATTTAAGTTGATGCCTTTAAGAATTGAGTAGAAAAAGTTTTCTGTTGGAAAACATATAGTCCTTCTTGAAAATATCTTTGTATGTGGTATAACTAATCTCTTCAAGGTGTAGATCTTTTTTGATGGATCGAATACAAGAATCTTAGAAATAAGATCCCGAATATTATCTGAGATGGTTACCGGTTCTGAAAAAAATATGAGCCATATGTTTTAATTTATCATTGGTTTTACATTTTTATGTTTGGGAGGCCGTTATTTAAATATCTAAGCATCTTTGAGTAACTGTCGTTGTCCATAATGATGCTCCAGATCAACATTAACTTTTCAAGAGATCATTTTCGGTGCTCTACAAATTGTTTTTTTCTTTTCCTTGCACTATTACAATCGGTTGGGTTGTCGTGTATCTTTTCAGGATACTTAAAAATCCTCATTTCATCTCAATTTAGATATAATTATAGGGTGTTTCAATATCTAAATGATGGCCCATAAATAATTAATTTGAAAAACTTTTAATAACCTTCAAGAAAGATTAAAAATATTATTCTTCAAAGCATCAATGTTGGCCCTCCTTGTGTGCGTTTTCTACCTCTTGGCTCTTGGTCTTTCCCTCAGACTGGTTGTATGTTATTCTTGAATCAGAATTTTGTAAGGAATCATTTATTTATATTGGAATCAGACCGTATCAATGGTATAGATTCAGAGTAAGTATTTTATGAGTTAGATGCATGAATTTCATTGACATAGAGTTACTATTAAAACAATTAGACGTATCATCAAAATTGATTAAGCGTAACTATCAAAAAGAATCAGATGTACCATTTTACCGATTTAGGGTTATCATAGAAAAAATCAGATGTATTAAACATTTTATTTAGCGTAATTAATAAAAACAAATAGAAGTATTAAACATTTTTACTTTAGAGTCATTATTGAGAGACTCAGCTGTATGGGATATTATATTTAGGGTAATCATCGAGAAAACCAGCCGTAGGAGATATTATATGAAGAGTAATCATTAAGAAAATCAGCCGTATCAAATATATGATCCCAGGGTTATTATTGAGACATTTAGCCGTATTAAATATTTTTATCTAGGGTAATTTTTGAGAGAATCAGCTGTATCAAATTCTTTATTCAGGGTAAATATTGAGGCACTCAGCCGTATTAAAAATATTATATAGGGTAATTATTGAGAGAATTAGCTGTATCAAATATTTTTATATAGAGTAATTATTGAGACAATTAGCCGTATCAGCTATGTTATTTAGCGTAATTACTGAGACAATTAGCCGTATCAGCTATGTTATTTAGCGTAATTACTGAGAGAATCAGCCGTATCAAATATATTATCAAAGGGTAATTATTGAGAAAATCAGCTGTATCAAATTATTTTATTTAGGGTAAAAATTGAAACACTCAGCCATATGAAAAATCTCATTCAGAGTAATTATTGAGAAAATCAGCTGTATCAAATTATTTTATTTAGGGTAATTATTTAGGCATTCAGTTGTATGCAATATTTTATTTAGGGTAATAATTGAGGGAATCAGCCGTATCAAATATTACATTTAGTGTAATTATTGAGAGAATCAGCTGTACCAAATATTTAATTTAGCGTAACCATCGAGAGAATTAGAAGTAATAAATATTTTATTTAGAGTAATTATTGGACGAATCAGCTGTATGTAACATGTTATGTAGTGTAATTCTTGAGAAAATCAGCCGTATCAAATATTTTACTTAGGGTAATGAGTAATAAAATCAGGCGTAGGAAAATATTTTATTTAGTGTCATTATTGAAAGAATCAGTCGTATCCATAAAATAAACTTAGAGTTACTATGGATTAAATTAGTCGTTTGGATATCATTTATTCAGTGTAACCATTCAGTAAATTAGGCGAACAACATATCCTTATACAGTGTCATTATTGAGTGATTCAGGCGTGAGAATGTCATTAAATCAGTGTATCGATTGACCCAATCAGCCGTATTCATAAGATTTATTTAGAGTAAATCTTGCCACAATAAGACGTATTACTGGTGATAATACAGGGTAACTATTGAGTCAATTAGCTGTATTAATCAGTTTGATTTAGGGTAAATACCAAGAAAATAAGCTGTATTAATAGTAATAACAAAGTGTAAACTTTGAAAAACTTAGGCGTATTAAAGATATTATTTTAGGGTAACTATTTTACAAACTCAGGAGTATCAATAACATGAATCTAGGGTAACTTTTAAGAAAGTTAGGAGTATTAATCATATCAATTTAGGGTAACCATTGAGCAAATCAGTCGTATTATCTAAAGTTATTTAGTGTTATTATTGAAAAAATTAGTAGTATCAAAATCAATAATTAAGCGTAACTATTTTTACAATCAGCCGTATAACAATTTTGATTTAGGGTATTTTTTTCAAAAAATCAGCTGTATTAATAAAAATTGATTTAGGGTAACTCTTTGAGAGAATAAGCTGTATTAAAATCATGAATTTAGTGTATCTATTTCAAAAAATAAGGCGTATTAATAGAATCAATTTAGAGTAACTCTTTGTTAAAATTAGAAGTATGAATAGCATCAACGAAGGGTAATTTTATGAAAAAATAAGGTGTATTAATATTATCATTTAGGGTAACTTTATAAAAAAATAAGTCGTACTAACAGCTTTGATTTAGGGTAACTCTTAGAAAAATAAGCCGTACTAACAGCATCAATTTAGTGTAAATTTGTGAAAGAATAAGTGGTATGACCATCATTTATTAAGAGTAACTATTTGTTAAAATAAGCCGTATTAATTGCACCAATTTAGAGTAACTTTCTAAAAGAATAAGACGTATTAATTGCATCTATTTAGGGTAACTTTCTGAAAGAATTAGCTGTATTAATAGTATCAATTTAGGGTAACTCTAAAATAAATAAGCCGTATTAATCGATTCGATTTAGAGTAACTCTATGAAAGAATCAGAAGTATTCAAATCATTAATTTAGTGTAAATAGATGCAATATTAAGGTGTATGAGCCCCATCGAGTTAGGGTAACTTTATAAAATATTAAGACGTATTTATTGTATCGATTTAGGGTAACTATTTGATTGAATAAGTCGTATAAAACGATTAAATTTAGAGTAATTTTGTAAAAGAATAAGGCGTATTCATAGATTTGATTAAGAGTAACTTTAAGAAAGAATCAGAAGTATTAAAGCATCAATTGAGGGTAAATTTGTAAAAAAATAAGGAGTATTAATATCATCGATTTAGAGTAATTTTCTAAACGAATAAGACGTACAAATAGCATTAATTTAGAGTATTTTTTTGAAAGAATAAGATGTATTAATATATTCAATTTAGGGTAATTTTGCAAAAGAATAAGGAGTATTAATAGTTTTTATTTAGAGTAACTTTATGAAATAGTAAGATGTACTAATACCATCAATTTAGAGTAAATTTTTGAAAGAATAAGTCGTATTAATAGTATTGATATAGGGTAAATCCCAAAAGAATAAGCCGTTACAATTGCATCAATTAGAGTATCTTTATTAAAAATAAGCCGTATTCATAGAGTCGATTTAGTGTAACTTCATTAAAGAATAAGGCGTATAAATATCATCAATTTAGTGTAAATTTATTAAAAATCAGCTGTATCAATAGCCTTGACTTAGAGTAACTCTTTAGGAAAATTAGAAGTATTAATTGCATCGATTCAGTGTAATTCTATGAAAGAATAAGTCGTAATAATGGTATTGATTTAGGGTAACTTTATAAAGAATCAGCTGTATTAATAGCATCCATTCAGTGTAACTTTATGAAAGAATCAGGCGTATCCATATTTCCAATATAGTGTAATTATTGAGAAAATAAGGCGTATCAACTATCTTTATTTAGAGTAACTATTGAGCCAATTAGAGGTATTTATAATATGGATTTAGAGTGATTATTCATGGATTCAGCCGTATTTCTAGTATACATTTAGAGTTCTTGTTCAAAAATTCAGATGTATCTTTAGTATATATTTAGGGTTATTATTGAGAAATTCAGGCGTATTTATAATATTTATTTAGGGTAATTATTCAAGGAATAAGGCGTATTCAAATATTGATGAAGAGTAATTATGAAGAAAATCAGCCGTATCCATCATAAATATTAAGAGTACCAATCAAAAAAATCAGCAGTATCAATTTATTTAATTTAGTGTCCTTGTTGAGTGAATCAGGCGTACCAAGATTATTATTAAGCGTAACTATTGAGAGAGTCAGACGTATCATGTCGTTCATTTAGAGTAAATATAAAGAGAATCAGGCGTATTAACTTTATTGATTCAGTGTAATGACTTTAAAGAATCAGACGTACTATTACGAGTAATAAAGTGTATCTCTTCAAAAATTGAGGCGTATCTATTATTGTTATTTAGTGTACTGAATAAGTCATTTAGGAGTAATGACCACGACATAAAGAGTCCTTCTTTGTTAATAAAGCCCATTGATTCTCAAACAATCCTAACTCAACTCATAATTTGATTGTGTATAGACCTATTCTTTAATTTTGTGAATTATTTAAACCATAAGATTATAAGCACCTTTTATAGAACAAGAAGTATAGAAAATGATCCAAAAATGAAATAGAAGGGTGAGAAAATTATCATTCTTGGATAACTTTAATAGATTTGACAGATGATCTAATTTTCTTCATTTTACTTTCTATATTTTGTTAATATTGACGATTACTTATTTTTCATAAAATCCTCAATATATTTTCATATTTCCTAAACTTTTTATTTAATATTTTCGTGTTAAGCTTTTACAATAATTAAAAAATAAATGTATAATCAGAATAAATAATAACAACTAGTTATTTTAAATTAAGTAGATTCTTAGCAAAAAAATAATGTTTCGATGAGACTTGACTATCATAATAAAAAGTATCTGAACTTTAGGATCAAAGGTCTAAACAATTAATTGCATTCATTGCATTTTATTTAATAATATGCAGGGTGGTGCTTCTAAAATAGAGTTTTATCGCAAAGATAGTTCTTAATTTAGAATTATCTTAAGTTAAGTCTTTTTGATAATATTTTATCAGAAATCTCAATAGACAAATCATAGCCATTAAAATAGTGCGTTGGAAAGGCAGCAATTACTTTCAATTAAATGATTTTTCACTAGAAAAGCACTGTCATTTTTATTTAAGTAGTAGCACTTAACATTTTTATAAGATATTAAAAATATTTAGCCAATTAAGACTCAAATTGCTCTATTACAATTTCAATATAGTGAGGTCTTCATGGATTTTAAATTACGAGAATCAAGACCATTACCAAGGACGTTCTCTGACTCAAAGCCTAATGCAGAAGGTATGAACAGCAACAGAAGAACCAATCGAATGTATTTTTTTCATTATTTCAGTTCGAATGATCTCAGCTAAAAATTTATCATCATTGACAAAAATAACCCTCCTTTATCTCATCCCTCCAATACTCGAGGATTAAACAAATTCATTAAGAAAGTAGAAAAAGGTGCAGCTCCAAAGAATCAATTTAAAAAATACATGCTGGAGGGAAACAATGTTTTTTATTAAAATCGCAGCCAAATCAAACAACTGGAAAATGTTAAGATCTATAAATGGACACTGATTCTTATTTGGATATTCCTCAGTACCTCTTACTTTATCATTGGCAGATTGGATACTTATAAAGGAATTTGCCCCAAAATGGCAACATGTGGAGTTTTTGTTAGATGTCCATAGTACTACGAACTGAGCAAAGACTATACTGAATGCATTCTCAGCAGCGATCTGATTGATGAGATTCAATAAATACTATAATCTCAGGTCTACTCCCTTCAAAGAGCCTATGGAACTAATGAATGCAGCAATGACTCTACTTTTCCCTCTTTAAACATCTAGACAATGTTTGATGAGGCCAAGGATATTCAAAAAGCATACTATTATAAAAAATAAGCCTTAACGTTTTTTAGAAACGTAGACAATCAACACAATATCGGATTTTAACTTTCGAAGGGCCATGTATTCCCAACTAAAAAGATATACTCGTTGATTTGTCGAATACAGATGAAACTGAGAGAGCCAGGAATGTTGATGAATCTTTTGTATATTGCCATAGGGATGCTGATTGTCGGAAGAATTGGAGTTTGGATTAAAAGAAAGCTGGCTATAAAGAATATGTTCACATTTTTGAAGTAAAAAGTGATGGCAGCCCCCAACAAATTACTGAACGTGACTCACGCCATGACTGAATTAGAAACTAACTTTGGGCCCATTAATTAGGAAATATGGGCAAAGATAAATGACCTTCGCGTTAAAGAAAGACAAATTGGATATTATTAAGACGATTTTCTTTACTGGAAGATGTCAGCATGATTCAAACAGCCATAGATAATTCTTCATTGTATGATCGTTATTGTTACGAAATCAGTCTTAATTAACATGAATACCAATCAATCATTTTATCATAGTGATTACTACAAATTTTAATTATATAATCCTTCAACATGCAAAATTAATAGGCTAAAAAACCAATGCTTGATCCTTATCGCACTGCGGGTAACTTCATCAGTGGTCGACTCTCGCTCTCTCAATCAGTACCATATGTCCTCACAGTTCCCACCAGCACCTCTTTCAAGGTATATTCAACAGCACTTAATATTAAGGTAGCTTCTCCTCCATTTCCTGCTCTCCTGACTGCCAGTGTTTCATACAATTAGTATACTTACATACGTACTGTCGATAAGGTCATAAAAATGAAGTACCACCATATCGTTGCCCAATGGAATGTAGAAGGTGGAAAAGGAAAATGCACATTATTGAAATTTGATAAGTTAATTGTGCTTGGAGAAAGTAACTTTTTAGCACTGATTGATGAGGAAACTAACGAGATTACAATTCGTAAGTATGGATTTCAGGTGATGGGAGTGGTTCATCCCGTTACTTATGTGAACAAACTAATCCTCTTTGGCAAAGATAAAATGATACTAGCAAATGCTATTTCTGACAAGATCTTATACGAATTTCCTAAATTAGAATAGTTTATGCAATAAAATCAAGTAAATATTGCTCACTGTGAGGCCACACCTTTGGTCGATATTCTCTGTGTGGGTTTCTAATAAGGCACAATAGCTTTTCTAAACCTCAAGAAAGACCAGATAATCTTCACTGTTAAACAAAAATCAACTCCTCGGGCCATCGCTTTTAGCTTAGATCACTCATGGATGGCCACAAGTGATGAGCTAGGAAACGTCATACTGTGGGACCTTGAAAATAAGCGCATTCTTTACAAATTTGAAAAGTGCATCGATGGAGTTATTGATTCATTAGTCTTTATTCCTGGTATACCAATTCTAACTTGCGGAAGTTCCACTGTGAACTGCCTGCGACAGCTTAGAGTGAATTTGGAGGATAGTAGAATACTGACTTTGTATCGCGAGAGAGTGGGAAACCAGTACCCTTTAGAGCATATTACTATTGGAGGAAATAACGAATTGGTCCTATCAACTGCAAATGAGTCAATGTTCATGTCATTTTATGCTCAATGTAATAACTATTTGCTCCCTCGTACTCTTGATTCAAGGCTACCTTATCACCTCATTAGTAAAAATTTCACTGTGCTACTCTACAAAGAACGCAGTCTATTTAAAACATTTAAATTGAACTAATTCCCTGTCATAGGTAAGATTTCACTCAGCAATAAGTATTATATTGTGGCCACCCAGCGTCGATTAATAAAGTTGGGAGCCTCCTACGAGACATAGTGGAAAATATCCAACGTACAAAACATCATTCTGTACAACGAACATTACATTTATGCTTTTACACCTGAAGAGATCGTTGTTTGCGATTTTAACACTGCTACTATCGTGGCTCGAATCGTTAAGTATTGCTCGATTCCGACCACAAATCTCTATAGTAGTATAATATTTGTTATACAGATTTACTGGCTTTTTGGAATACATAATAGGACAGCTTAGAGATATGGGATATGGCCAAGATTTCTGAGGGAAGAGTATTTCCATTGGAGGCACGAGGAGAAGTCTTATGTCTGTCATTTACTTCAGATAACAGATTTCTTTTATCTAGTCATAAAGGGGGAGTGATAGTAATTTGGAACATCGTAGACAATGAACTATACAAATAGCTATAGATGATCGATCATAGTGACACATTGTGGCACTGCTTCACCCCAGACAATCAGTTTATGATCAGTGTAACCCGAGGCAGGAAATAAGCCAACATTTGGAACAATTATATTGGCAAGGTCAGCAGTAGTAGAAGTAAAGAATTGATTTCTTTTACACCGCATATTAGAATCTTTCAAGAAGACTATCGTAAGGAGTTACAGGTTGAAAGCAAAAAAGAGGAGATAACATTCTAATCAACTGAGGATGACGTTATCGATAGTATTCCAGATGCTGAAGATGGAATTCCAGAATATAATTTTAAAGACATCGCCAAATGGATGCCATTGGCATTTTACGATTAAATTAAAGCTAAAAATACTCCAAATTTGAAGGGGTAGATGCCATCCATGCCTTTTTTCCTCGATTTCCGCAACTTAACAGAAGAGAAAAAAAAAATTGAAGAAGAGATGAGGCTGTAAGCACAAAAAAAGAAGAAAGACTACGATGAGAAAAAGGACAAATATCTGTCTAATTAATCAAACGAAATCGCTCTAAATGATGAGTAAAATGAGGATGAATACCTCGCAACTTTTAAAAATTTGACAATGCTCTCGGTTGCCGAAGTTGACTATCAGCTGCGTAAATTTTTGCTTGACCCCTCTAACAAAGGCTACCTGTTACATATGATGATAGTAGTATTGGGCTCAAGCAATCATTAGATAAGGCAGTAATTGAAAGATATTGTCCTGCACAGAATTATCACTATAATTGGCACTGATATCGTTGCTTATGAGCTGAAAGATAGTTGCCAAGAGCTGTTAAGCCTTCTTTCCCCTCTATTAAATGGACTGAAGTAGAAGGTCGATCGCTGCATTGTGATAGCTGACAAAAACTTAAAGTGATGACTCTTGTTTGTGTATAACTTTGTTTCAGAATATTGTAACGATTATATCAATACAACAATGATTATATCAATATAATATAAAAGGAACTCTCATAAAGGTATGCTTCATCCTCTTAAATACTTGTTGCAGCAAATAATCTGGTGACTCTGGTTTTTGTTCGTAATTTTGATTATCATCAATAATAATTTATCCTGACAAGAAATGAAATGTTGAATATTATTAAATATAACCATGCTTAATCGGGTGACGACACGCTTTCTGTTTTCCAAGGAAGCAAAATACATTGGTGAAAGAGGAGAAATTGATAGTAACTTAACTGATGTTCTCCTCGATCGGAAACGCATTCGGCGAGAACTTTATCGTAAGGAGATGTCGAATTTGCCCATGTAGCAGTCTATGCCTAATTTTTATGATAGCCTCGTAAAGATTACTCTCTTTATGCGGCAAGACTGCTGGAAATCGCAATATCTATACTTGATGCTGAATTACAATCAATTGGGCTTTCGAAGAATCAGCGATCTTGTATTCCTTGATAGAGCCTCTTATCTTTTGAATCTACGGTAGATCAAAGATTAAGAGAGATGGCCATCAATACGAGTGGTGATCGCATTGCAACCAAAAATTATCTTGAGCGGAGTTAGCCCTATATGCGAGTTCTTTAGAGAAAATGCATATTTCCTGAAGGAGGTCGATCGGCATAGCTCATAAATACAAAGTCTATAGCAGCACATTGACTCATCAGTGCTACCGTATCTATAAAGTATATTTTGGCATCCCAAACTTACCTTTCAATACTCGTTTCATACGAATATCAGTTCATATCAAGACACCACACGCAATTACAGCATGCTTGGCATACTTGCAAGAAATTTTGCGCTCATCAGCAGCAGAGTAGCTAGAAATTTGGTTAATATTGCTCGGGAAGGAGAAAGATACCGCACCAGCAAAGATAAATTAACTGCAGCAATAAAATAGTTGTAGTCGATGTACTTGTCCAAATCATCTTTTTTCGGTGGAGACACGCCTAATCACGTGGACTTCTATCTGATGGCTCAATTCAAAACGCGTTAGAGTAGTTCACTCTTTATAAAATATCTACATGAGGGCATTGGAGGCTAATTTTGGAGATGGTGGGTGCGGATGAGCGCGCTCTGCCATTACGATCCCGAACGAATCACTACTCTTTGATGCAGTAATTCACTAGCATGATATTGCATTCTTTAAGGATAAATTATCATCACTTCTTCAGCACTGCCAAATAGGAACGCTAAAAAGTACGTTGTCTCTCGATTTTTCTGACTCCACGCGACAGCTGCTTCAGAAAAGACTATAGTTTGCCGCGAATATGGTCTCGCATCAATTTAATATTTTTTTCATTATCAGCCAAACCTAGCTTACGTAGAGCATTTGCGGTTAATTCATCATAACTACTGTTTTCGTATACCTCCAATTCGACCATCTTGCTGTCAACAACTTTATCACACTGCTCATTATCGAGCACAATGACAATTTTGATAAGTCCAGAATCCAGTCTTTTAAATTGCTGTTGTAGGGTGCTGTTGAATTTACTATTGAAGATATTCTCGTTGACATCACCTGTCCGAGCATTGGAATTCTTCTTTGATTTGGCAAAAAGGGGCTCATCAATGAATTATTGTGTCAATTTGACTGAATAAGAAAAACCATACTCTTGTTATAAGTGCGAGATTGTTTCTAAATTGGCTTGTATAGACTGTTTTTTAGACTGGTGAACCAGTCAGAGTCCAGTTTTTGTTTTATGTGCTTATTTATATTGTTTAGCACCTTCTCCACGCTTTCAATCGATTCATCAAGGGCCGATTGCTCAGCAATCATCTACTTCTCACGACTACTTCGAAGCAACGCAGCTTTTTCTATGAGTCCCATCACCTCTCTTTTCTCCTCGCTTGTTGCAACAATTTTATTCTCGCTGTCACAGTACTAGAGTTAAAAATCATCAGAATGGGTTTGGCATTAAAAGGTAGCACGATTGCGTTCTTCTTCATTAGGGTAGTAATAATTCTCAATCATGAGATATACACTGCGATTAAGAGTCGCCACTAACTCTTCACTGTTGGTGAGAGTCAATCGAATGAATGATAAACCAAGCTACTGACTCATAGACTCGCCCTGAGTGCCTATTTAATTCATTTTTTTTTATGTATTGTCCATCTCAACCAACAGCAGGAAGATATCACTTCCCAGTAGCTCGGTTGGAGGAATGCAACGACGTGCATAATCGAAGGTGTCCATTGAGGTTGAGCTGTACAAGACAATGAGCCCGATGTACTCGTTAAAATCAATGGGTTCAGACTGGTTGACTTAATCAAAAGATGAATAAAATGCTTCCCTGACCATAAGGTTCTGAGGGAGCTCGCTATTGAGGAAATCGTTTGATTAATTCTTTAGAAATTCGATTAGCTGGTTAGTCTTAAGTGAGGGGTGGTGATAGACGCCAATTTTGAGTTCGTATTCTTGGCTGTTTATCATTTATTATAAGTTTATTTATTGGATCTTATCATATGGATTGAATATATATTGAATTCATTTATACGGTCACGCACATCAAAAGTCAATTATGATCCTTTCAATCACATCCAACTCACCCTCATCGAACTTTTTCTCAGGGAAATAGCTGCAAGTAACTGATCGATTGGAGAACATGGTTTTTACGAATTCTTTGCGAGCGTAACGAGCTTGCTCGACGTTCTTGTACTTCAAGAAGATATAGCAAAGTCCTTTCACTCTTTGATGCACCTCTTACAAATCAATTGATTCTGGCTTCGGGATGACAACTTGAAGTAAATCACCATGCCTCTTTGCCATGTCTGTCACATCCTCTACAATTTAGTTGTATTCCTAGTCAATACCGAGCTCCTAGACTGTGACAATATTTTTAAGGACCAAGACTCGACTGGGAGGACTGACTAAGCGTTCTTCTATCTTGAGTAGTTGCTAAAATCCACCCATGGCCTTCACTTTTTTGAGAATGGTATCTATATTGCCATCGCTACCAAATTATGAAAGCAGTTGTTTATGATACTCTATGTATTGCTTAGGCCGACCGAGTTTAAGTTGCTGAATTTCGCAAAATTTACATAACCATAAAGTGAAGCGCCATTGAGTGCGAGTCCTGCAGTTGCCTCTTGGGCAGTTCTAAACTAGACAAAAGCATAATGTCCAACACCATCGGGACTAATCCAAGCACTGACTATTGAATCACCCTAAAGTTCGCAATTGATCTCCATTTTCTTGAGTGCAGTATTAAGCATCTGCATCATCTGATTGGCAGTGATGTTAGGAGGCAAGTTGCCTGTATAAGTATATATTTACCCAAATAAAGCTTCTTATCTGCCTTGGAAGTAACCAGCTACTTCTCCGCCTTCATTTTGTTTAACTTGTCCATCTTTTATGGATCATCTGACATGTCACTCTCATCACTTTTGGGAGGACTATCAAAGCGAAATCGACTGCATAAAATAAATTTTACCCATTATCTCTCTCCCTTCTCCAACGTTCATATTTACTTTCTTTGTCACGTTCGCGATTATGCTCGAGAACACGCTATTTATTTCTCAGGTCACGATCACGGTCTTCCTCATACCTGTCTCTAACTAAACCTTTTTTTACTTTTTTGAATGGGAGAATTCTCGTTCGCGACTTTTATGGTTTTTTTCTGCCTATCTTCTTTTGTCTCTGTCATAGTCTTTGCGATCATCACGTTCTCTGCTTCGATCTTTATGATGTTTTTTTTCCTTTCCATTATCTTTGTCTTTCTTTTTATGTGAGCGTGATCTCTCCCGATCGTGGGAACTCTTCTTTTTTTTCTTGCTTTCTGAGTGATCATGGTGGTGATGCTTTTTCTTCTCTTTCTTCTTCTCGAGTGGCTCTTATGGCATTTGCTCGTTCATTCGCTTATAAAATATAATTGAGTGTTAATAATTGAAATTATATTCGTCAATATTTTCCATCAAATAGGATATAATCGAAAAAGTGCTAATAGAATGGTATAAACTTCAGTTTGAAAGCCCCTTTAAAAAATGTGGAAAACTGATAAAATATTTCTGCGCAATCAAAATAAACTTTTGTAGGCTGTCGCTGCGATAAAGTAAATTTATCAATAATAGAATTTAAAAGCAATGATATTTGCTTCATAGCATTTGATAATATTCCATCAATATTCATGGTTAATATAACAGATTGAAGTTATAAACCTGAGAATATTATCAAAATCAATAACTGCCGCAACTTCTTCAGTCATTTGCAACCACAATTTCTTTCATTTTAATCATATTATTTATTTCTCTTATCATGAAACAACCACTGAATTTCAAACAGGCACAGACCACGCTCTAGTTCCTGCTTGGTCCTGTTAAAATTAAAGACGGACTGTTTATGGGCGATCAATTGGCTGCCAAAGTATCTTTCTCTCCACTCAGGACATTGAGTTTATCATCAGTAACAAAGTAACCCATATCATCAACACTGTCTCTAAAGCAGTCCCTAATCTTTATGAACGATTTGGCATCCAGTATCTGTCTGTTCACTGGACTGAAAAGGAGGAAAACGTATTTCTGTTTAGATATAGATTTTCGATAAAAAAAATAACGCACTAAATGCAATCTTTTCATTTGTTGAGGAGGCAATGGAAACAGGCGAAAGCTGCCTGATTCATTCACTTCATGGTAAATCGCGGTCCTGCGCAGTGTTAACTGCATATCTCATGAAAAAATATGACTGGTCGCTAAACAAGTGTCTCGAATTTATAAACTCTAAGAAGTAAGGATTGGATATAAGAAATAACTATCTAATTCAGATGCAGGAATTAGAGCGCAGACTTCAGGCAGAAGCCAAGTTATCTAACACTTGGAACTAGGTAAAGAATTAAGAAGATTTGATATTAGCAAATACCTTTTACAACTCAAAGAAGGTTGAGTGCCAGACAGAATCACCCCTGAAGAAAACTGCTAAGAAAAAAGTGAGTTGGAATTAAAAAATAGTAATTAAGGCAGCAGTCACTACAACTAATAATTTAGCTACCACACTCAACAAACTCAAAGAGGAACAGTCGCCTAAAATTAAACTGCGGTCAATTCTGAAGGGAGATCAAGGACAGGATGAAAAAGAAGATGAATAAAAAGTAGAAGAGGTTCAGCAGATGCAGTTACCAGAGGATCGCTTCATCAGTGCTATTAACGGCAATATTGTCCATGTGACTGTCAACAACTTCATCAACACTGAAAAAAAAGCGAGTGAAACCACCACTTCTAAAATATATAATGCACGTCCCTTTTCATCAGATGCAAAAGATCGTGAAAAAAAGATAAATCCTGTGACTAATGCAAGGCTATTCGGGACCGATGCATTTTCTACAACCTATAAAAATCCTTATGAGACAAAGATGACTGGCAAGATTGGAACGAATTTGAGGGGCTACAAAAAAAGGGAGGAGATAAAAAATCCTATGATGGCCTATGATCGTCCCAATTCCGCTAAGGATAAAGAAGCGGAGAAGAAGAAGATAGGAAGACTTGGAGTACCCAACATCGTTCCGCTTACAGACAAGCTAGGAGAAATGATGGTGACTAATTCGACAGCAAAAAAGCGTTACCCCTCCTCAAATCCGAAAGATGACACCTTCAAATTGAAGTGATATTTTTTTGAAGGTTTTTGCTAATCTATAAAAATTATATTTTTTTTTTAATAACAATATCTATTTATGCCAATACTGTCAAACATGTCAAAAATTAAATTTATTGTCCATTATTTTTCGAAGATATATAACTTGGAAGTATTCACTAATTTTTGATATTAATAATAATTAACAACTATAATATATAAATGATTTTGGGAAATAAGAATAAATCTATTGGCTTTCAATTTAGTTAGAATCGAATGTTGTTGACATCAATGACCATTTATTATAGTAATTTAATAATTATAGTTATGCTCAAATTTTTAGCTGTCTACCAAAAATTGTTTTTTCATTTCACCAAGAGCTTGCCAACAACTCCACTTCTCACAGTTAACAAAACACTTCAGACGTTTATCGGAGAACGTGTTCCTATCTAAAAATACGAGCAATCTTTCTCATCATATCAATCATTCATTGAGCAATCTCTCCAAGATAATCCCGAAGTAAGTTACTAAAAAGTCATTTTTCTGGATCAAATAACTCGCATCTATGAAATGTACAAGTTGCCAAGCAAAAAGCTACTAAAACTGCACAATATATTAGCGGGACAATGCTTTGAATGGGCTAAAACTAAATAAATATCAGAGCTCATTAAGGTCCTAATAATGATGCAGCGCTACAACAAAAAGAAAGCGCTTGCTCTTTTCAAACAGCAGAAATAGATCATTTTTAAAAATTTAAGATCCCTCAACAGTCCAACCATGTTACTTCTCCTTAAATTTTTAAAGGAAGAGAGGATAGATGACCCTCTTATCCGCTAAACGGCTCTGGAAACACTTTATAAGGATATTTAAAATTTAAATCAGGTACAGATTCACACATTACTTGATTGTCTTGCTTGGAGCAAGAAATATATCAACAAAGATTTTCTTATTAAACTGGCAAAAAGGATTTACACCCTTTATAAAACAAACAATTTGTAAGATAGGCATATTTTCAATATTATGTCATATGTTTCAGAAATAGAAGTAAATCTGCGCAGTCGATCTGTCTATGTCGAAGAGCTAGACCAAATCTATTAGTTGATTTTACCCAATTTGCTTGTTGATGCGGGATCTTTAAATGATGTTCAAATTAACCGCTTTGCCTCAGCACTGAGAAGATCGAAATACTACGATGAAACATTAATCCAAAGGTTAATTAATATTTGTATTAAACGATAGATCAAAGAATTTGCAAGTGAAAGATAAATAAAAAATGGAATAACCCTGAGAACATTTGTGAATATTGTCAAGACTATAGCAGTGTTCAACTATCAATCTCCTGAATTTAAGAAATATGTTCTCTCCATTCTAAAACTCATTCAAAATAGTAAAGAAATAATAATACCTCCTTTCATATTTTCAAAATTGCTTTGGTCAATCTGTGTGCTCTTTGAAAGGTCAGAGGTATCTGAGTTATACCCTTTGATTTAAAATTACATTATTCGTGCTTAGGAAATTCCTATTTACTAAGCTATGAATTTTTACTATTGCTATCTATACTTGAGAACTTTTTTTCCTAAAATCGGCGAACAAAAAGAAAAGATATATAAAATGCTATAAGGGCATCAACTATAAACAAGATCATCCAACATTCAAATGGAGGTGCATAATACTCTTTTGGAAGTGGGAGTACCCTGCATTTCCGAATTCAATTTGAATAATATTATCTGCGATATTATGATTCCTGAATGGAAAAATTTGCATAACGTTATCATTTAAATTCATGGATTTAGGCACTTTTTTAGAAATGTCAAAAAATTAACGGGCTCCAATTATTTGAAGACTAAAATCATCAAGAGTGAAATGTACAAGTATTATTTCATCAGTGCTGATGAGTGGTTGATCACTGAGGATAAAAAATCATTTATGAATGACTTCATGGAGCATATTAATCAGCTGGAAGGTCAAAAAAAGGAGGAAAAAGCTTAGTTAGTTACTAAGACTGCTAATAGAATTAGAGGACGACCGAGAGTTTTTAGAATTACTTAATAGTGATATTAATCAGAGCATAGCATAATTATTAATTATGAATAAAATATTAATTATTTTTAAAAAATTGAAAACGTGGTATTAATTATACAGGCATATTTTCCATTTTTATGGTGGCTTTTATGTCCTTCAGTCCGAGTATTCATTGCAAAATGAAAAAACCACTCAATTAATTTCGTCATGGAATAGTAAGAAAAATGAAACTTTATCATTATATCTAAACTGTTTATGTTAAATCAATATTTGAAAATTATGAGCCAATTAATTAATTTAAAAGGTTTGATCCAATAAATTAAACTTTCTTCAAATACTCAATTGTTCAGAGATTTTATTGAGCAAAATTAATAAGAAAAAATAGTATTTTAGTTGTTTTCAGTTAA
>Ga0302185_10001054_pt1 | contig 19856 bp, 21 predicted proteins | sample II_Bog_E1_1_FD_200231 | JGI IMG/M metagenome (GOLD analysis project Ga0302185, IMG submission 200231) | Peat permafrost microbial communities from Stordalen Mire near Abisko, Sweden - II_Bog_E1_2 | ecosystem: Environmental > Terrestrial > Soil > Wetlands > Peat | place: Sweden: Abisko... | reverse complement strand
ATGATCACCGACTTTATTCTTTACTTCATTTAGAGATAATAACTAATCAATATTCTTACCAAATGGTCTTCTCATCAAATAACATAGATTTATTATTAAGGAGATCATCAAGTTTCGTTTAAATATCCAATTGTCTTAAGGGAAGCATTATCCATGATTATTTAATAAAGTATTTGCAAATTATTGATATTGATTCACAAAAAATAATAAAAATAAAATTGAATTAGATCATATCTTTTCCTTAGTTTTGCTGAGACTGTGCTGGAGATATTCTATAATTTCAGTAGGAGAGATTCTTTTGGCTGGGTTGAGCATCAACATCTTCTTCAGTAAAATTTTAAGATCGTCCTCTAAAACAATCCCTGAATAGTTCTCCTCATAAAGGTAGTGCTCCATATTCTGAACCACCTACAGTTGTTGCTTAATAATCTTATCAAATGCTCGCCCCTTAATTGCAAATAACCCGTATTTGATCACCTCTACTCCCTTTTTCTTAACTATGGTCTTAAGACTCATCCATAAGGGTACCCCTGACACAATTTCTAGCAGGACACTTCCCAAACTCCAAACATCTATCACCCATGGATTGTTATATTTTTGTACGTATTCCAACAATTTCGGAATGTACTCAAATTAATTTTCATAGAGTATAAAGTTCAGTATTTCTGGAGCCATGTATTCTGGTGTTGCCATAGAAAACTGTCGCAAGTTGTTGAACACAAAAGAACTACCATAGTCTATGAGTTTTGTTTATAGAATGCAACTTTCCTTAGGGTTCTATTATATCTATTCTTTTGTCTTCAGTCTAACGAGTATATTTTAAGTTTTAAGATCCGAGTGAACAATATTGTTATCTGATAACAGCTGCAGAGCCTTGGCAACGTCTAATATGATCTTCCTCAGTTCATTTTGATTATTTTTAATGATTGAATAGAATTATTTGTAGTAGATACGATACATCTTCTCGTTGTTGTATTGCTAGCTTTTGAGTTCGTATAAAGCATTCCCTAAAGAATCTCCACATTTCTAATAGAGTATCCAGGTATCTTTTTTATTAATGAAATAATAGTACAATTTAACTAAATGTTTAATTCCAGGGCAGGTTGCAAATTCCTCCTTGGGAGCACCTCCAAAGTCAAAGAAATAGGTGCCAAACCAAATTTCCTTGATGTGTGTTTGATGACTGCTCTCTGTTATAATTTGTTTCACAGCATACTTTTTCTTACTTTTCTTGTGTTCTCCCAGCCACACAAGGGAAAATCCTCCCCGTCCAAGCAATTTAATTTTATCGAATCCATCCGGAAAACGATCACCAAATACTTCTATCTCCTCCTTGCTCAAGTCATAGGGATTCTTCTTCTTTTTTTACCACTTCAGCTCAATTTTCTATAGAGACTACTATCTATCAGGTTCCATTCTTTTAGAACTTTCCTTTAATGGAATAGCGTGCTTTGGCGTACTTTCTTCCTGTGGAAATTCATATTTTTCTCTTGATAGTACTTTTGGTTGTTTCATACTAGTTTACTAGTTTTGCTGCTTTTTTAGAGTGTTCTTCAATTCACTCTGCTTGCTATTCGAATAAATTTTCTTCTTGTGGCCCAGTTACAGGTTTTCCAGACTTTCGGAAACATATTTTTATAACGCTGTTTTTTTTATTCCTGACCGCTGTGATTCATGCGCTTTCCGAAAACTATAGTTCTTCCCGCTATGCGGAGTCTAATTTTTTTACAGCGAAGCGTTTTTAATTTAATCTGATTTACGAAGAAAGTACACAAATCTGCTCCCAGATTCAATTTCTTCAAGTTAAGATTCTTGGTTTCAGTGAAATGCTTACTCTTATCGTTGCTTTTACCCTTGGTCAGTCTCTAGTCATTATTCCTCTTATTTTGCAAGATGAACTTTTGAAAAGGTGACTTGGTGTTGACTACTTAATCGACTTCGGTCCTCACCCTGCCTCTCTAATGGCTGGTCTTGACAATTTTATACTTGCTATTGGTCTCATATGCTGTTATGATTCTTTCTGAAGACTTATTCTTTGGCTGTGATTTTCCTTTCTCGTAACTGCTATTGATATCCTCCAAATATTTGAGGTCAGGCTTGCGGCTACCTGCAGCTAACTTCTTGAAGGAATAGCGTTCAGGTTTTTTCTTCATCGACTCAAACGATAACTACTTTCAATTGATATATCGCATCAATAAATCATTAAGAATAGTTAATGATCAACGTCCCATTTTGTAAATAAGAATTAAAATTATTTTGCTGATGATGTACAAGACTTAACTTATCTCTTCAGCAATATTTGATGAATGTAGAATAGAAATTATTTAAACTAATTTCAGATAATATATGCATCGAAGATATATCCTTGGTTCATGCTTTACAATCAAAACCATTTATCTGAGTATTAAACTGCTATCCAAAATAGATAAGTTCTGTGCTTAAAAGTTTGATTGAATTTTATTTGTTATTTTTAAGAAAAGAAAATATTAGGCATGATAACTTACAACCTGCATAATTTTATTTGTCCAGTTGATATCAATAAAGCAAAGGATCAATTTTCTTCATCCCGCTTGTCCTTCTGTACACGAGGACCTTGTATTGCTATGAGCATATAGTCCTTATCAGGAGTCACCAAAATCTCCTAATTTCTGGTTTTGATCCTTAAGAAAGTGATATCATTCGTGGGATCGAGGTCTCGGATCATGCTCCTAGCCTTTTTGGTGAGCAAAGAAATATATTTGGAATAATCTTCGCCTGACTAATAACAGTAGTACTTTATTTTTTGTTCTGCTCGAAGGTTGATCTCATAATGCCGCCGCTGTAGTTGACGATAAGGATGCCCTTGACTGAAGTTTTGATTCTGTTGATGGTCTCCTCCACGTACTCCGCCATTATAAGTTATATATATTTGAATCGATTATTGGTGAGCAAAACTTCAATATACACTTGATTAGAAAGGGTAATAAAGCGTCATTAAATAATCCTTATTTAACACCAATATTATTAGCGAAGATGTAGTACGAGTATGAATTTATAAAGATTTAAAAATAAAGGGAGATAAAAAAATGTAAAATCGAAGGAATTATATAAACTTTTTTAAAATTTATTACTGGTTCCTACTAACTGTTATTTACATATAAGCAGGCTATCATTATTGATGATTAAACCTCTTGAAGCGGCTTTCATTAACTTTCACCAACTTCTGCTTTATTACAGCTGGACTATCAATTTATTCAATTGTGTCTCCAGGTTCGTCTGTTCTTCCAGTCATAACATTCTCTTTCATCTTGAATTTTAAACAACTATCATCGCGAGTCAAACCTTTGTTTTTCCTCTCCTTGTTCTTGGTTAACATCAAAGGAGAATTACACTCCTCACTTGACAAATGGCTCTTGCGGTATTCTGTAAAGTCTTTAAACATCTCATCTTTGGAAAAAAAATCATGGTTAAGTGCCTCTGTGGCTGTGATTCTCCTTGTGGGATCCTTTTCCAATAATCTCTTCATAAGTGACAACCCTGAATAAGTAAAAAAAAATACAAGTTTATGGTAAATTCTGATATTATTGTGACTAATAGTTTATTTTGCATGCTCTGTTTTGTGCGAGAACTTAGTCGTACTCTTTTCCCGGAAAGGGAGATTTCCTTAGTGCGAGTAGATGAAATATTACTCCGACACTGAAAATATCGCAAATAGAGGAATATTTGGCCTTTAAATCCTTGAGATTGACCACCTATGGAGCGACATATCCAGGAGTTCCGCATCGAACAAACATATACTCCTAAGTAGTGATTTGAGCTAATCCAAAATCAGCCAAGACACAGTCAAAATCTCCCTCCTTCCTCATCAATATATTTTCAGGTTTCAAATCGCGATGCATGACTCCATGCGCGTGCATGATCTCCAAACCTTCTAATATGCCCTTCATGGCGATTTTTATCTCTTTTGGTGTAAATTTATGCTTTGATTTTATTTTATCGTAGAGTTGTCCCCCTTCAAGCAATTACACGCTAATGTAGATGGAGTTTTGAGATTCATATACTTCGTAAAGTCTCATTAGGTTTTTGTGGGCGAATTTACGCATTATTTGAATCTCGTTGATGAGGGACTATTTGCCAAATTCTTCACTGTAAGCGCCTTCCTTAGAAAAAGCTTTCACCGCATACTTCTTTTAGTCTTAATATTTAGTGACCAAATAAACAGAGGCAAAGTTTCCCTTGCCAATCTTCTTTATTGGCTTAAAGAGTTAATGAAAACCTCGCTGGTTCACCCTTAATGCTAAGCAGTCTCTCCAACTTATGAGCTCCTCTTCCATATTTTCGCTCTTGAGGGTGAGCGATTGCTGAAATCTTTAAAAGCGAATGCCATTAGCTTTTCCCAGCTTTTTTGCTTAACTTTAATGTCTCAATAATTCGAAAATAAGATCAAAGTGAAATGTAATTTTGATTAATTGATCCTTATTGGCTTTCTATATTAGGATAGATTTACTTTGAATTTTATCAATATGTATTTGTCGTAAAGATAGCAATGAGCCCTTTAGAATGTTTCTTCCTCAATGATAAGGGAGAATAGTGCCTATTGGAGTAGTTCTGAAGATTGAGTGTGGGATCCGATAAACTAGAATAAGGTTTAGTCCGCTTTCATAAAGGTTATATTTGTTTATAGAATTACATTAAATATTCAATGTTATTTCTAATTTCATCCATAAAAAAATTTAATCATTTTGAGCTGCATTTCTTGGAATTGGTCAAAAAGGAGATGATAACCGAGTACATAAATGTCTATAGTAATCAAGAGGCATAATAAAATAGAATTTGGCTTATAGAAAACAATCCATTATCCTACTTTATAAAATATTAAATTATTAACATTAATCAATTTTCAATTTCTACATCAAACTATCATGGAGCTCATGAAATTTAAAAAACAAAATCAAAATAATATCTTTATTTTATTCTATTTTAATTTAAATTGCAAAGGAGCCTAATCTTAATTAACACAATTTCTTCTGTTTATCTCATAAATCAGTTTATTATTATCAAGATTAGACTATACCCTATAAATTATCAATGATATCTCTTGTCATAAGTACTCATCTTCTCTTTCAACTCATACTATGGGATACTATTTCCAAGTTAATTTAACTCATAAAGATGATAATAAAGAATACCAATAGAAGAGAGACCTTGAAAGTAAGTGAAATTTCGAAAACTGTTAGCGAGAGTAATCGAAGGCTTTATCTTGAAGAAAGTCAGACTTAAGCATAAGACTGCTGAGACTGCACTTAATTCTCCGACAGCTAATTTCCATATTATGCTATTGCTTTTCTCCTCAGTAACATATGGGTTCGGTTTGAGCACGAAATCTTTCTCAATTGTCTTGAGTCGCCTCATATCAAAGAGCATTTTACCTCTGATATATTTATTAAATAAGGTCAGATATATAAAGATATTATCAATGCCAACCCAATATATTAAATAACCCATTCAAATATAAATTTGTTCTGCATCAATTTCAGCATAACATGATATTAAAGCTTATTACGATAGTTAAACCATTACAAACCTATGAATAATTACAATATAACTCTTACTCCTTTCCATGAGCCTCTATAACGGTTTTGTTAGCCACGACCAATAATCAAAATACTACACTCTCATTCAATATTTGGTCTTGGCTCTACAGAAACGAGTGCTAAAATTTTACAACCACTAACAAGTCAATGAAGTAAAATTCGTAAAAATACTGTTAAACATAAATCATAAAATCGCCAAAATGGAGCAAAGTAAGTACCAATAGCCTAAATTTACAAATATTGTGAATGCCCTTCTGTAAAGAATATATCCGCAATACGCTCAGTAAAATGCCAGAAAAAGTAATTTCAGCAATATATCATCATCTCTCAATCTTTTTAATGCTAACAACAGCAGAATTTCCTTTAATTTTTCAGTTGACCAGCTTCCAGAGATTGATAACAATCGTTCTTCCTCATTAAATTATAATCGATAAGGAAGTGTTAATAAAACACATCCATTAAAGTATCGCTCTTGCGAAACTATTAAAAAAGATATTCAAATTGGTTCATAAGCCAAACAATAAGGTAATAGTCTTTCTCTGAGTCAAAAATCATTGAAATCTAAGATAAATGAATTCAAATCTTTGCGAATGAAGCTGCATCCTCCAAAAATAGGTGAATATATATAAAAAATAAAGGAATAATCCAATATGATGTTTAAAAGAGAAATAAGACCACCTGAAAAACTTAAAACAGTGGATGAATTTTAGCCCTATATGGGTCAAAGACGCAAAAAGGTCAAAAAAGTTTATCGAACCATCGGTTTGGAAAAGTGATAATATTTTTTATTTATCAAATCATATCAAATCGATTCTTAATTGGACATAAATTGCTGTTATCTTGATTGTTATTAAATTACGCTCATATTTGATTATACTGTATTTTCACTTTGATCGAAATGAATTCAGAAACCAACAACTTTCAGAAGAAGATCAAGGACTACGTGATCTCTTACTGCCCCACTGAATACTATGGCAAAAACATTCATGGATAAATTCGAGCAGGCTATAAAGCTAAGTAAAACAAAATAGTTGTTTTTCGCATTGTCCCTCTCCCCCTTACTCCTGCCCTTGGTCTCTTTCTCTCACTTCAGCAGCATTACTCTGGGCTCAGTGGATATGCAAGAGTTGTTTATGAACCTCTTCACTCGTCCTCCAATCATTACGTACCTTTTTAATATTTTCCAAAAACCTTTCATACTGAAAGTGGCCTTTTCAAGAGCAACCCGAAATATTTGGATTAGTTCGTTTAAAAATTTCTAAGAGTATATGCTTTCTTTTACAATATGAGAGTTACTCATGGTAATCTTACTGCTCACAACATTGGTATTACATTCTAAGGTAGAGTAAAACTCATGGACTTTGGACTTCCTAACGAGCAAGAAAGTTTTTAAAAGAGGGCTCATCAGGACTTTTAAGATTTTAAACAGATAATAAGTGCCATTATGGAGAAGGATGGACATTTTGCTTCGAAGTTTGCTTCTTTTAACTCATAAAAAACTAATAATTGGTAGCATTTATTCTCACTGTGGCATGTTACATCGCCTCTTGAACCCTTATATCTCTCTCGGAAAGCTTATATTGATAACATTGTCACTTTACTTCATAAACTGTATAATTCTTTGGAGGGAAATAATATTTCTTAAAATTTACTGATTAGTGTTCGATTGCTGATGTTAAACTACTTGCGAAGTGGAAAGGAGGAGTATCGCAATTAGTGTGAAGCATTGGAAAGCATCACTGGTAAATTATAAAAATGGGATTGTTAAAAAATGAACAGCCTGCTGATGGGTGCTGTTAAGGATCCTGAATACAATGGTTTGAGTCCAGAGCAGAGATTAGTGCTTGTTTGCTGTTTGATTCCCACTTTAAACCATGAATATATCTACTTTGATATTGTGTCAGAGTTTAATAGCGAGTAAAAAAAACGTAATCAGTTACTCGGTGACTCCCTTTACTCAACTTACCGATATGATATCTTTTCAAATCTGCTAAAAACTCAGTGATTTACATTTTTTTTGTTTATAAACTACAATTATGTATTTCCATAGCAAACTTCTAAAAAATATTAATATTAAATATCTTCCGATTTTAAAAAAGATTATATATGTGAAGAGAAGAGCTAATTTGTTATTCGTTCATATATGTGTTATTAATAATAATCCCATACCAAATATAAACTTTTAAGAAGAGGAATTCTCAATAAAGTTCATATTCGAGATAAACATATATCGATAGATTTCTTGGATCAGTATGACTATTTCTGTTCGTGGTTTGATTTCATACCCATTAACTCAAAGTTAAAATTAAATAGAAACTAATATGAAACTTTCTCCCAATGACGAAGAGTCAATTAAAAAATAAGAATCTGCCTCTCAATAGTCGAACGAGAATTCATCATCATCTGAATATGCAAACTTGGACTAATCTTCTAAAGTTTACCATTACATGCGTGGAAATTTGATATCGAATCCCAAAGATTAACTAAAATACATTCTGATAATTATGTTGATTAAATTCATAGTGTATTGCCTTATTCTATTCCTTGCAGTTTTCGCTGTGAAATATATCGTGGTAAGGGACTATTGATTTAGGTGTCAACTCAAAACTTCGGATAATTGCCTCACTGTAATTACTCGGAAATCAATTTCAATGGATGGGATTTTACTAGCAATTGTCTTTAATGCTCAGAAGGATTCTTTCAATAAGCACCAAATAACGACTGTCACTCTTCCTGACAAAAAAAGCAAAAAAGCAAGTGCTGTATTTATATGCTTATTGTTGATATATTGATGTGGTATTAATTGATTTGACAATTGGTATATGTTTTATGAGAATGAAGGACTCTTAGATATTATTTTAGCAATAATAGTATATTGATATTAAATACCAATTGGGTAGATTTAGTGATAACATATTTTAATGCAATCATATTTCCAAGGTGGGCTATTGGTTCGCATTAAATAAATCTTTTTTAGAGGGTTGTAGCTTGAATAATTAGGCATGGTGGTTGCCCTCTTCCTCTGAAATCTTTTAGTATTTGAAGTTAAACTGGATTTAACTACCTTATTTGATAGAGAGACCCAATTATTTGATAGAGGAAGGAAATTCTTAAATGTGAAGATCCATTATGTTACAATACTTTAGCCATTTTGCAAAGAGGAGGAGATGCTATAACTATCTCTTCTTGCATTCTCTTGCCTATTCACTCTCTGTCTCCAAAATGTGAATACCAAAATGGTGAATATATTATTGCATCATCGGTCCGACGAAATGGTGGTCGAATAAATCACAATAAGATAAAAACACGATCTAATGGCAGCGAGGGTCCCTCAGATACTCATAATTTTTGTCTAAAAACACCATCACGTTATAAAGGGCATTTTTAAGCTCTTTTTTGTCCAGTGATTCACTCTAAATTAAGTAAGCTTAAAATAATTTTTTAACTGTTGGGGGGTTGAACCGACCATAGTTGTAGGAATTGAAGATCTGTTGATGTTGAGATTCAAAACCTCTTGGATAAGGAAAATATTGATACCCTGGTAAACTTTATTTCTCCTTTTCTTTCTCTTTCTCTTTGGGAGGACTCTCAACAGTGACAGGTCTTATCCTTTGTTGAGCATTGACTTGTTCGTGAGACCTCAGCACAGGAATGTTTTTTTCTCTCTTTCTATCTATGGCTAGAGAAGACTATTCCTATTCAACTTACCGAGCCGAGGAAAGAACTGATTTGGTTCTTTTTTTAAGTTATTTAAATTTTTTTTAATTAAAATTATGATCAGTTCTTTATTTTTAGTTCAGTTTTTGGAGCCGATACATCTCCCTTCCGTTTGGTGCTTTTATTTTTTGAAAGAGCTTGGTGATTTTAAGCTTTTTATATTTCTGAAAGAGGTTTCCATGCTTGCTTTTGAGGTGCAGGTATATTCCCGGGTATGTTGTAAAGATCTTATCGCAGAAGCACGAGTACAACCTAGCGGTGCCGTCGCTGATGCGCTCGGGGCTTACCTAAAATGAACTCATTTTAAAAAAATAATTAATGATAATACAAATATATTAAAGCCCTTAACCAATTTTTGATAGGCATTAGAGTTTACATCAAAACAATAGTTGACTAAAATCATCTTTATTTCGAGTAATGTATATTGATCAATTTCGTTTTTTGAAAATATTTTTTTTTTCATCTTGAAAATAAAAAATAATTAAAAAAAGAGTTGAAATGTTCAAGTAATATGTTTTATTTTTATCGTCCAGGATATGGATGGTTGTAATAGTTTTAAAATATCATTTTTTGGGTGCGTGATGAATTAATTTAATAAAAATATTCATAATATCAAAATATTAAAAATAGATGTACGAAAAAAAGAATTAATTTGGATGATCACTCAATAAAAAAATTAATATTAGGATGGAATGTTTGTTAGGCAAAATTTGTATTTGAACTGGAGAAACAAAAACTATTGAACCCTAATTAACCATAATATCTCACTCTTTTTTGGGAGAAAAGTTAAAACAGTCCGGCATGTTTATAGAAGAACTAAAATATTTATTCTTTTATTGTCACTGATATTAACCTATTGATCCATATCTTAATAATTTGATAAAAGCAAGATTAAAGAATTATTTATATTTTTGGTAGGATAGAGCACTCTTGCGACAAATTCTAAGTTGATCTGTCATCAACAAAATTTACATTTATAAAATTATTTTTAGATTGACTATGGTATTTATTATTCCCTCCATATTTTGGATTATATCAAACTATCTCTTTAAATTGGCATTAATTTCATATTAAACTCGCTCGCTCTCATTCACTGTTCTTCATGAATCAGAGAAACAGAGACAGAAACTATTATGAGTCATTCTCCCAAGACTCGTAAGAAGACCTTCCCTTTACTCATTAACCCTTTGGATCCAGAGTTAGGTAATAACATTCGATTTCTGATCGAGATATCCGATCAGTCTTTTCTCTATCTTCTACTTATTTAGGCCAGAAGAAAGAAGACAAAGATCAAATAGAAGCACCAAAGTTAATTATGCAAACCTTGAAGATCCAAACAGTGACCCTGAAGATTACTATATGGATGATAAGTATGACGAAGAATCTTTTGATTTTTTAACTCCCAAAATTGAATGCTTGCTATGGAGAAGAGGCTAAACTCCCGAACAAGAGGAATTTTTAGCAAAATTTATCAATAGAAGTTACTTACATGTCCAATGGCTAACAAGGCAACAATTGAGTTAAATTGGTTTTTAAATTACCCCTCCCAAACTGAAATCACTTGGCACTAAGATGCGCAAAGTAGTAGAGTTAAAATTGAAACCAAACTCATATTTTAATCCAAATTATTTGCTTCCTGATCGTATTCTCACATCAACTGAAGTTTTTACAGCCATCCATCACAAACGTGCGAACGATATCAAAGGTAAATGGTAGTAAAGTCTGCTGCTTGTCTGTGAAAAACTTCTGAATTTTGTGAAAGATGGCTATCCATATGGGGTGATATTTCACTAGCCTTATGATGAATAATTGGAAAAAATAGAAGGAATAATAATTAAAACAAATATCGGCCAAATTCTGAATAAAGTTTACTTGGGTAATTTCAAAAAGCAATGGCAATTTTGGACGGAGTTAGGACTCGCGATTAATATTTATCTAAAAATTTATAAATCCGATAAAGGTGATTATCATAAAATTGGTCTTATTATCAAGGAGTGTGCAGCTTTTCTCTACTAGCAGTGGCACCGTCTCTGCTGTCAAAGATACGACACACTACGAAACCTCTTTGTTGAGAATAATCTTGTTAAGCCAATAAAGGAAGAAGCTGAAAAGGAGATATAATAATACATGTAAAGGGACATCCTTTAGGAGTTATGCCAGAAAAACATTTTCATGGAAGAGAAGAACGCGGATCTTCCTCATTCAGAAATAGAATTGGAACTGCTCAATCCTGGAGCATTTTCTTTTAGATGGCTGTAGGAGGGTAATAATCAGCTGAAGTACTCTTTTAGTTTTATCACTGCTTCGGACATGAAAAATCTTGATCTGAATGTATAAATAGATAAATTATATTTCGTGAAATGGCAGGACTTAAGTTATGCTCATGCCACTTGGGAATCAGAAAAGACCCTTAATACCCCCAATCAAATTGAATACTTCAAGCTATGGAATAAGATACCAGTTCGCGAAACAAGAGATAAAATGGAAACTCATGACAAACTGAATAAGATTCTTCTCTAATATTATGAGAGCATGAACGATAAAATGCATATGTTACCAAACTAAAATATCTCTAAAATAAAAACGAAACTCTACCTTTTGGAAGCTTCGTCAAAAGGAAAACCAAAGGATTACGGGAGTCATGATGCGCCGATTTACAAAAATTATCGTAAGCTCAAAGATTTTCAATTAGAGAGTCTCAATTGGTTGATTCGCAGCTGGTACGAAGGTAAAAATACAATTCTTGCTGATGAGATGGGGTTAGGCAAAACCATACAGACTATCTCTTTTCTTTATCATTTGTATACCTTTTAAGGAGTTATTGGACCTTTCTTAATTTTGGCTCCCCTAACAACTTTGCAGCAGTGGCGACACTAAATTGAAGAGTGGACTAATTTCAATTGTCTTCTTTACTACGACGAAGGCAAGGCCTCAGTTCGCGAAATAATTCAGCAATATGAATTTTATCATCTGCACACAACCAAATCTGGAGATATAATCCCTTCTCGTATGTTAAAGTTTCAAATTCTTCTCACAAACTATGAGTTATTTCTTAACGATTTTGATGTCCTTAAAAACATTCCTTTTCAGCACATGATTTTAGATTAAGCTCATAGACTTAAGAACAAAAATACAAAGACGACAATGATGCTCAGCAAATTGCCTTGTTGTAGAAAAACGTTGTTGACAGGAACACCCATACAAAATAACACCAAGTAACTTTGGACTTTACTTAATTTTATATAACCACACTAGTTTCCAGAAGAAACGAATTTCATGAAGGATTATGGTAGTTTGAACACTGAGTAGCAAGTCAAAAGTTTCAAAAAAATGTTAAAACCTTACCTGCTTCGGAGGGTTAAATAAGACGTCGAGAGTAGCATTCCCCAACTATCAGAAACTATCATTGATGTTGAGATGTCATCCTTGCAAAAGACTTACTATCGAGGCATTATATAAAAGAACAAAGTATCAATACTTAAAAGTCTAAGCTCTGCTAACTTCAATTCAATTTCTACTCAGTTGCGTAAGTGCTGCAATCATCCTTACTTGATATCAGAAGTGACCGAAGCCTAAATAAAGGCATAGGCTAAGAATATTGGATAATAACTAGAATTATTTGCAAAATCAAGTGGTAAAATGCTGCTACTACTCAAATTACTGTAAAAATTTAAAAGATAGGGCAGAAAAGTACTGATCTTTTCACAGTTTGTAATTATGCTGGATTTGATGAAGCCCCATCTCGAGCAAAGAGGCTATATTTGTGAGATCCTTAAAGGTAGTCAATCTTCGGTCATGAGAAATCAGGCCATTACTCGTTTTAATCATTAAAAGACTGATATTTTTCTTATATCAACTAAAGCCGGAGGAGTGGGCATCAATCTAATCTCTGCTACCGAGATAGTGATCTATGACTCCGATTGGAACCCTCAAAATGATATTCAGGCGACAGCTCGTGCTCATCGTATTGGTCAAAAGAAATAAGTCACAGTATATAGACTGATAACTTCTAATTCCTATGAATCAGGTATGTTCCAAATGAGTTCTAAAAAAATGGGTCTTAACATGGCTGTATTTTCAGGAGCAACTTTTAAAACAATGTAAGGATTCGACGAGACATAAAAGCAGTTGAGTAAAAACGAGATATAATTATTGCTGAAGAAGGGAATAGTTGGTTTTCTCTAAAATAATGTAAATTAGGAATAATACTTTAACCAAAGAATTTAGGATATTCTTTCAAAGAATGCCAGGAAAGTGGAGTATATGGCCAATAAAAATTCATGTGTTTTCTCTAAAACTAAATTTAAATGCGAAGAAGCTAACGATATTAAGATCGATGCGCCTGATTTTTGGGAGCAAACGTTGAAGGGAGTGGAGACGCCAGTTGAAAAATTATTGAAGAAGACAACCAATTTAAGAGAATACGTATCAATCGAAAGTCAATAGCAACTAATGTTGGAAACCTACCACATCGTCTTCAATTTTGTAAAACAAAAGACAAACAGTACAAATTTTAATGCTGAGGACTAGCGTAATTTGCTGCGATTACTGTAGATAATTACAAGTCAGAGGCATATCGATCGTCATTTTCGAGATATTGCAGATTTGCTATCAGTATAGATTATTAAACCATCCCGCAGATTTAAAATTAAAGAGGAGGACATCCACATCTACAAGAAATAAATCGCTGCAGTGTCGCTCAGATCTAAATAGAATCCCTGCATTATGGATAACGTGTAACAAATATAAAATAATATGCATGAAGATATGGAGATAAATGAATAGGTTTCAGATGAAGAGGTTTCTGATATCTCATAAATAGAAAAGGAATAATCATAATAATAGCTCTCATAAAAAGACAAAAAAATGGAATAGCCCAAAAAATTGTAAAAACCTACAAAAAGATATGATGAACCCGCTGTTGTTGTCGATGAAGATTTTTTCAAGCTTTGCCATCTTTGCTAACGATTAAAATGTAGTGTTTTCTGTTCGGGTGAATGTGGTCGTTCATTCCACAAAAAATGCTATTAATTATATGCCAATAACGATTTATCAAAGCCTTTAATCACCTAATTGTATGAGCTATCACAGCCTCTCTAAGAGTGGCGATAGACAAAATAAACTGAAAAAAAATGTAAAAATTGCCAATAGCAAAATTATTTCTTCCAATGTTCCATTTGTTGTCACTATGGTTTTTACGTTAAAGAGGAGAAAAGTGGTAAATAGAAAAAGAAGAAAAAGAAAATAATGTCAGAAGACAAAAATGATATTATTGTCGATGCTGATCGAGTTTATAAATGCTCAGCTCCCAGCAAATGCAATAAGTTTTATCATTTGTCATGTCTCTTTACTCCAGAGTTTAATAATAAATTTTCTGATAACTTGGGCAGGAAAATACAATCAGCATCAATCCCCTCGAAGGTATTCCGCTGCCCCGCTCACTATTGTTGCCATTGCTATGGAATGGATTCTAAATCAACGAAATCTAGAAGTTACTGTTGCATTCGATGCTGCAAGAGTTATCACGACAAGTGTTTGCCATCCGATAAATTTATTAGACTCGGAAAAGATCACATCTACATTTGTTCTTAGCATTTATCCGAAGGGGAAAACACATCCGAAATGATCGAAGATATCAAAAAGATGAAACCTACCAAGAGAGATCGGGTGCTTTAGAAAATCAAAACTAAGGCTAAACATTAAAATGAAAAAAACGAGGGCTCTTCGAATAAATTTATCGAAAATGCGAAAGAAGAGTAAAACTTAACCATGAAAGAAGCTTAAGAGCTATGCGTACGTCGATCAAAACGTATTAAAAAAGATTAATATCTTGAATAGTTCGCGGAGTAAGGATGCACCAAAACCCCCATTAAAAGAGAGATAAATAAATTAAAATTATAGTCTTTCCAAGGAGAGTTTAATCTAAAACTGTAAGCATAACCCATGATACCGAAGAGTTCAAAGATAAACTCATCAAAGGAGACAAGTAGCCAGAGTAACAAAAACAGTCAGACGAACTGCATATTCGATCAAAACTTAAATGAAGCATTCACTGATATCTGATGATCCTTATTATAGCCATATAAATATAATCAGCTTTACTACAACCTTGCACCATTACTATAGCTTGATTCGAGGAGGGAAGGCCCCTGTTGTGACCGTTAGCGAATAGTCCGTTCAATTATTTCATCAATTCTCTCTCTGGCGAGTTCAAAATAATTATCTTCAATTTATTAATCAGATGCGAGGCTTTAAATTTACTACTGATCCTCAAGTCCCTTTGCCTTTCCAAAACGATATAAATCTTAAAGCTCCAAATTTAAATGGGTTTTTTAAGTATATGTAGCCTGTCCAATTGCAACTCTGCGATTGGCTTTGTTTTATCTTACGGCTTGAGTTGCTCTCCTGATATCTACATTATTTTTCTCCATCTAATTCAATATCAATTGAATTTCCTCTTCTTTAATGGGGAATAAAGGACGCAGTACATATTCAAAGGCGAGCACAGCTAAACCTGCTCCAGCAAATGGTCCAAATACAAGTATATAGACCATCGGAAACACGTCCCAGCGATTAAATTTGAGGCACCAGCCAAATTCATACCCTAATCCGAAGCCAGGATTGACACCGTTAGACTTGGCACTATATGCTCGTGCAATAAGATACAAAAAAGGCAACCAAATATAGAGTTCTTTATTATGACTGATAAAAGTCATTTTCTTTTAGATGGCGTACTGAGCCATAAAAGTCAGGATAAAGGTGCCCATTGCTTAATAAAAGAAGAACAGCATTTGCTCTCTAAATGGTAAAACTACTTGTATGCTTGTATATTGTAGATCACAGATATAGAATGCTAAATATCAGCTGAAGTACCTGCTAAACAACCAATAACACCGCCTGAAAACTCAGAACACCAATAAAGAAGGCAAATTGACAAGGTATAGCGATCAGTGCGACGAAAAAGACGAAAAAATACGACGGCTGGGTTGTATACTCCTCCTGTAAATTCTCTTCCGTAAGAGATGTTGATAAACATCGAGAGTGAATAGAAAATAGATGTGTAAATGATCTTGGCGCCTGGTGAAGAGTTTACATTTGAAATGGCATTGATGATATTAATGTTCATGAAAGCAAAGAGCCCCTGCCCGAGAAATTCCCCCCATAAGATAAGCCAAAATTGCATGCGATCTCGCCTAAACATCCAATCCCTAAATTTTTAGAGTTTCTGCACCAGGATCATTGTGATAATATTATAATTGGCCAGTCAAGAAACTAAATAGCAAAGAAAGAAAGAAACTAAATTGCAAGAGTAAATGATAAATCTGGAACATCAATAGTCATATTTCAGATTTACCAATTTCAATAAAACAAAAATTGGTGATAAAATAGGCAGATGATAGTTATTGGTTAATATCGAATTCGGCCTTAATTAAATGAGCAATTGAGTGTTGATGTGCTTATTTAGACCATTACAAGCACAATCTCTTCTATCGGTATTAAATTGATTTCCATCTCACTTTGTTGAGGGCACTATGATCATATTGAATACTATAAATTAAATTTTATAATTATCTTAATAAAAATTAGTATTAAGCATGTACAGCAAATACTTGGACTATTCTGAAGCAGCGATTAGAGCTAACCATTTAGCTCAGGCTTAGAATGATACCAAAGATATCATTATCAACTAAATGAAGACAGAGGTCTTTTAACTCAAAAGGATCGAATTAGACTATCAGAAACTAAATGCTCTCATCTTCTAGCTCGGGGAAAAATACGAGTTGCTTCAACAGGAAAAGGACCGCGCTTAAAAAGAGCAGAGGTACACATTCATCAAATCAGAATTAAACAGGATATCGACAAGAACACCATCCTAGATCTGAGGGAGGAAATCGATCAATTGAGAACCAATCTCCAGAAAGCCTGTCTGCACATCGAAGACCTCATCAAGGAGAATACCCTCAAGAAGCGCATGAATGACGCTCGTCTCAACGAAGTTCAACAGGTCACCCTTGAGATCAGGAATATAGACAACAAAAACTAACGAACAAATTAGGAGAATAAAAACCTAGCCATAACGGTAAATATTAACTAATTCAGCTGAAGGGACTCAAAGATGAAAGGAAGAGGTTGGAGGAGGAGTGTGATGGATTCGGGGCGCTGCTGGACTCAAATGTGCAGAAGCTTAAAAATCTTGAGAGAATGGTTAGGAATAGTGAATCAGTTAATGCCAGATTAGATAAGACTTTGCACCAGGCTGAGAATGATCATCAAAAATTGATAGCAGAAGTTAAGATCAGAAATTAGGATGCCAAAAGAGCTTAAAACAAACTGCGCAATATTACCACGCAAATCAATGAAGGAAAAATTACATATAACAACGTACTTACTCAATCCGAAAAAAATAAAGCGGAGGCAGGAGCAAATGCTGCTAATCTCAATAATGAAGTCACAAAAGGCAAAGAGTTGGCTGCCAAAGTAGCAGCTGTAGAATCAAGCATTCGAGGAGAGGAGAATCAACTTGATCTCATCATTGCTGAAGAGGAAAAATTACGCAAGGAACACTTTTTGGGTCTTGACGATAATAAGCAGTTAAATGCTGAATTGGATGGACTTCTGAGTATGATTAATGAGTACGAGTTAATAAACAAGGAGCTCATTGACGAAATTGAAATCTACGCTGATCAAGATCAGCAGGCCATCTCCATCCTAAATCGTCGTCAGCAGATGAAGGACTTAATTGCGGGAACCCTCAGAAAGCTGCAGGTTACCGAGTAGACCATTAAGCATATCAAGTACTGAGGATTCATTTTTATAGTTTAATAACGAATATTAATTAAATAATTAAAAGATCCTTCACAAAATGATTGTGATATGAATTTGGTTGATTTTTGTATTATTGGGTCTGATTTATATAAATGTCATATTCTGAACAAATCGTATAATATTTAGAGCGTACTAAATTTTAGAATGAGCCAGATCGAGTTCACCAACATCAAAATTGATGATTTCTTGACGTCCAGGCATGACCTTAAACGCGCCTATATACATATTCTCACACATATACATACGGGTTTTTCTTTCATTACTTAGATCATCTCAAGGGACTTTATGATGGATGGAACTTTGGACCCATCTACTGCACGCGTATTACGGCTCAGTTACTGATCGACCGCTTCCCCAGTCTCACCTGTATCGTACCTCTTTCATTATACAGAATGTGCTTGAGCTATAAACACCAACCGCTTTCAAAATGTCTGAAACCCTCGAAGTCACTGTTACTTTTTTTTAAGCTAATCACTGTATGGGAGCAGTAATGGTGCTTCTAGAAGGATACATGGGCACTGTGCTTTACACCGGAGATATCCGCTTCAATCGATAAATTTTTGCAAAAAATACTCGATTATATCCGCTATAAAAGCGCAATGCTGAATTTGACAACTGTTCCATCCATGTGGATGTCCTCTACCTCGACAATACTTTTCTAAAGCCTAGATATAGTTTTCCTCCTCGATAATAAGCAATAAAATTGGTGATTGATTTCATTGATTAATAATTGAGGCTAAATGAACACACACGCATCATTCTCGGTCTTGACACTTATGGGAAAGAAGAAGTTCTTGAGGCTGTCGCTCATCATTATGATACCTATATCCTCGTGGATGAACGCAGATATGAGACTCTTAAATCAACTGACTACGATATTGAACTGTTTACTACCAACATTGATGAGGGTTTCTTTCAGGTTGTCGATAAACGCAAATTGTTTGATGCTTTAAAGAAAGATCCACATGCTATTGGGCTCATATTAAGCGGCTGGTCTAACCACCCAACTTTTCGTCACCAAAATCGCATCTACGTACCAAAAACAATTAATTTAGTGTATTCCTTATAGTCTCCACTCCAACTACAACTAAATCCATGATTTCGTTCGTAGTATTCGACCTACTACTATCCATGGTATTGTGCCAAGATTGCCAGGAGATGATAGCATATTTTACGCTGATCGTTCCAATGTAAACATTTCCATTAACGAATCTAATTACTCAAATTAGCTGGTCAAATTTAAATAATCAATTGTAGATGATTAGGATTTCAATTACTATACTTAATTGGAGTAATTAAGAAACAAGTATTGTTCTCGTCCTTCAAAAGAATATTATCAGCTAATGAACGACATCGAGATACAAAAAGACATCATAAAGCGTTTGGAACCTCCAAAACCTTTATAGTTTAATTCGATGGATCGCTCGATGCTTCCCATTCATCTGCAGACAGTCGAGCGCAAGAGGTACAAACTGCAAAATTAACGAAATTAACAGGAGATCAATCGTGTCCGAAATCAGATACTCAGCAAGATGAAAACAATAAAAGGCGAGAGAATTTAAGTCATTGAAGATGACAATGCTGATATTTCTATGAAGAACAATAGCACAAGTAGTCCTGCAGTTGTTGACTTGGAGGAAGGAATTATAGAAGAACCCGAAGTTATAGAGATAGATCCCTTTAATCTTCCTCCTAAAATTACAAATGGTAGTTCAAAGAGCAAGCCAATTCCTGTCCCCT
>Ga0302185_10001047_pt1 | contig 19970 bp, 17 predicted proteins | sample II_Bog_E1_1_FD_200231 | JGI IMG/M metagenome (GOLD analysis project Ga0302185, IMG submission 200231) | Peat permafrost microbial communities from Stordalen Mire near Abisko, Sweden - II_Bog_E1_2 | ecosystem: Environmental > Terrestrial > Soil > Wetlands > Peat | place: Sweden: Abisko... | reverse complement strand
TAAGATTATATTCAAGAGGAGTTTCCCTTGATACCAATATTTAACTTAGCCGGTCATATTATTTAAATGAAGAAGAAAGACGACAAAAAAGAATCAATCAATATTGATTTCCTAGAGCAGAAATACAAAGATGAAAAAGAAATACTCCTAAAAGACAACCGAAAATTGCAGCAACAACTCAACTAAGAAATTTAGAGGAACAATGATCTCTTTCTCAAATGTGAAAAGCTACAGCAGACTGCTCAACTCGATAATGACTAACTCAGAAGGCAAAATCAACAACTTAATGCCAGAATACTTTAATTCTAAAAATAGGATTTATCCAAATGCGAATCACATGAGGAGGAGCTCTAAAATTTACTTAATCAAAAATAAGTGTTCATCTAAAATCAAACCCTCAAAAAAGATATTCAAGAACTATGGGGAGTGCTAGAAAAGATGGATACAGAGAAGAAATAACTCACCCAGTAGTATCAGAATAGCGAGGCGGAACTCAAGGAGGAGCTGGAAATATTGGAGACCAAGCACGCAGAGTTTAAGAGAGAAAGCTCCAGGCAAATGGAGGAACTATCTATAGCTAATCAACAAATTCAAGACGACTACGATAAGCTCAACCAAAAACTAGCCGATCAGAAGAGTAAGAAGAAAGAGACTTAAAAAAAATTATAGCAGTTAGAGAAACGACTGAGGGAAAGCGAGGAAATGGAAGAGCAAAGATAATATTAACAAACATAGAGCTTAAGAGAGGAACGCGATAGGCTACATGAAAAGAATATTTAGCTGAACACCAAGCTGACTCTTTTGCAGGCTAATCTCCACCAGAAGGATTAGTTTATCTCCAGGATTGAAATTAATCATCAAGAAGGAGAGAGAAAGATATCCTTGGAAAGAGAGCAGCTGCAATAGTACCGCACAAAAGTTGATAAACTGCAGAATTAATGCTATCGACTGGAAGAAGAGTGCTCCAAATTGAGAGAGGAAAAGAATGAAGAAACTGAAAAGGTCACTCGTTCTATCGACTAAACCATCAAGGAAATGCGCAAAAAGATGAGGGAATAGCTTGTTTCTCTCATCAAAAATAACGATCAGCAGCTATCTGAAAAGAATTTACAGAGATTTATGGAAGGAGTAACCATCAGGGAAAATATTGGCCAGGGAGATACTATTCTTATACAGCAAGATGAAAAGCCATTGAGTATGGTGAAACTGGAAAGCCAAGTCAACACTCTGGAAGCTGAAATTATACAGTATCGAAAGTAGCAGGAAAGGATGAATTTTTAACTTAATAAAATGAGGAAACAATTCGAAGAAAAACAGTACGAGGTAGAAAGAAGGGATCAATAACTCAGAGACCAGCGCAACAAAATGGAGAGAATGTAAAATGAGAGGGGAAGAGAGTTGTTAGCACTACGAAACTAAAACCAAAGTTTGAAGCATCACTAAACAGAAAAATTATAAATAGCCAAATAACATTAATAGTACGAGACGGCCATGTCCCTCAAACTGGCTTTTTATTAACGCAAAATCAAGGAGCATTTAGACACAATCGATCGGAAGGAAAGTATCATTTAAAAGCTAAAGATATTTAGAACTGAGGCAGAGGAAAAACAGAGGAACTATGATGAAAATATGCGAAAATTAAGTGACTAAGTGGATTTGCTGAAGCGATTTAAGCAGGACTGCGGACGCAAAGAAGAATTGATCCGCGACTATAAAACCAAAATATAAAAATTAAAGATTGATGTGGAGGAAGCGAGAGGTGACCTCGCTCAATGCAAAAAAGAAAAACAACGGGCTGAGAAACAGCTGTAGAGTAAGGAACAGTACCTAGCCACTATCAAGACCAGACAAGAAAGGCAGCCAGTTGATCATAGTGAGGAAACAGCCAGGCTTAAGTAACTTAAAGATTTGAGAAGTAGCTATTAAAATAAGTTGAAACATTTACGAAGAGAGAAGGAAGATGTAAACGCAGGACTATAGCAAATCAAAATAGCAGTGTTAGATAAAGTAGAGGAATGCATTGCAAGAAGCATCCCTTCTGGAAAACGCAAGACACAATAATACGAGGCAGCTAAGCTTTTAGGCTTAAAGGCTGGGGAGTTATAAGAGTTTTTGAATCCTGGTAGTGGAGCTAATCGCAAAATTACATCTTAACTTGAATCTCTTTGGTAAGAGGGAAACTTTAGTGAGTTCATTCAATGCTTCACTGAATATTTAGCTCATCAGCAACCCCTTCGTAATGATTTACTGATTTGATTATTAAAAGTATATAAAGATATTAAAGCATCTTTTCTGCTAGAAACTATAATTTTGGTATAGTCTGTTGTTCACATACACAACTGGAACTGATCAATAAGTCAAAGTTTATAATAGCTTGTATAATAATGGAAAAAGAGTTCTAATGCATCAAAGTAAAAGATGGTCTCTACCTCGGCAATAAAGCGGTGGCCTATGTACCTTGCATCTTATGAAGGATCTCTAGTTTTTATTAGTCAATAAATTCGCATATATCGTCAATTGCGCCGTAGAACTTCCCAATCTCTTCGAGCAGCACGGCATCAAATACCTCAAATTCAAAATTCATCATAGCAAGGTTCAGCATATCTTTGACTAGTCACTAAAGAGACTAAAAAAAATAACCAAAATTATTTAGGAAGCCGAATAAAATGGAATGTGCTGCCTAGTGCATTGCGGAAATGGTGGTAATCGCAGCTTGGTCATGGTAACTGCCTATCTGATGAATCGGTTCAAGTGGAAATTGTGCAAAGCAATTCAGTTTCTGCAATCCAAGGGGGCTTTTATCGGTTTGACTGAGAATAACATTTAGGAGTTAGCCAATTTGGAAATTATTCTATTGAAGGATAGTCGATTGACTTCCGCTTGGACAGGACCCTTTGTGGATGAGGAAGAGGAACTTATATCCAAGACTTTTGCTAATACTTCAAAAGAATTTCCTTTGAAGGCGAAGGGAAAAGTGCAATTCAAAAAGGAAATTATAAAAGAAGACGTACAGGGCTAAACTAGTATAAAGAGAGTTCAATGGCAAGATAAAATTGATAAAGAGCAAAAGAAATAGAGGAAAAAACTGTTAGCTGAAAAGAAATAGGTAGAACGATCGAGGGAAAAGTTGGAAGAGGACGAAGAAGCCAACATCAAAAAGGAATCGAAGACTCATGGAATGATCATGCCAAAAGGAAGAGCTGACTTAGACAAAATATTTAAGAAAAGAGTTGATGAATAGTTAGACCCTTAAATCAAGAAAAAGATAGAAGAGGCCGAGATCCTACAACTCATAAAAAAATCAGGGAAGTTTAAGAAGGAAGTCATAAATTAAGGTAGTAGTAAGGCGGAGCTGGGAGCGCCATCTTAGGCAGAGATTACTCCATTAATTAATGACCGTTAAGATTAGCGCGATAAGAAAGTGTACAAGCTCACCATTAACAATTACATTAATCCCAATATAAATATCATCAAATCACCGCCCTAAAAAAAGAAGAAAGTGAATAAAATTTCACAGAAAAAGGATAAATTTAGCCGCACTTACTCTTAAAAATAACCTTTTAAGAAAACTACTTTCTACGATAAGTAACCAGTCAAAGAAAGATAAGGAATAAAGGACAAGGATAAAGAAAAAAGAAATGCTGGAAGTACTCCACTGCGCAGTCGCAAATAGCGAAGATCCTAGAAAGAAAAAGATGTTAAGCCATGATCATTTACTGCAGTATTTAATGCATCTCTCCTATTTTATAAAGTGTAATTTGGTCATATAATTAAAGCAATATCACTTTCCAAGAAGGCCCTCCTCAAGAGTTTTATGAATTTAAAGAAGCTTGATTAAATTATTGACAGCATATTCGTGGCATTCATCTGTTTTTTTGAGTAAGCTTTGAATACTTTAGACTGTGATACCTTGATATTTAATGACTGCAATATCGTACTGTGGTGGCTCATTTTTATACAAATTCTGCAACTCCCTCAATTTAAGTGTATTCCGTGCTACTTATAAAATGGCTTGAGGAATTTCAGGCAACCCGGCCTCGAGAGAATTATGAAGTTCAAGCAATTATCTCAGCTATTGATCTTAATGCTACAACTACATTTTTTCCTTTAGATATATTGAGAAGACAAATGGCTGTATAAATGAATTTAATGTTAACTTTTATAAATAAGCGTCAACTTAAAGCATCATTGATCAATTATCAATCAAGATCATAATTTAGCTTAGCCTTCAACTATCATTGGCTTTTGAATAAAATTAGCTGCTGTTAGGGTTACTTGCTGATGAAGAGGAACTTAGACATAAAACTAGTTTTCGTACTAAGTCGAACCAACCTCCATAGACTTAGATAATTCCTGACTCTTGAAGCAATTTGGCTTATTAGATACACCAATTAATCTGATTTTTATAGTATTTTCTTCCAATCGACTCTGTCTAATTTCCTCATTTTTATAATATCTATTGACTTGAATGGTTAAATTATGAGATGAATAGTTTATCTCAACGTCGTCACTATAATCTCCTCCAATTATGGTTTTATAGTGTCTTCCATCCTCCAAGTATACAAGCCATATTTATTTTTTTAATGGAACAATTGAGTTTGATCTGATAAATAGGGCTGCTTCGTCAATCTTTATACCCATTGACTGAACTACTCCCTGCCCAATAAATATTTTGGTATGGTTGAAATAGTACATCCAGTTGTGGCCTTTGGGGAAGATGACTTCCACATACCCTGATTACTCAAAAATAGGTTCTACTAAGAAAGTGTTCCACAGAACATAACCTAAGTTGCTTGGGTTTTTAAGCTCAGCCATCTTTGCATCTGGGATTAATGGCTGAACCACAGATTTTTTTTTTGAAAAAGCCTCCGTTCCTGAACTCAAAAAGAATTATTTAAAATCATAATGAATAGCAACAAATTTTCGGTAGATGTCCACAGTTTCCACATCAAAAAGCCAAGGTTGATGCATGCCATTTCCTCCGTTTTCCATAAAAGGTAGAAGAGCTCCGGCCTGCATCCATCGTATAAATAAAAACTTTGGAGTGGGTCCTCTTTATTTATAAGCTCCAATATCAAATCCAAAATTTAGATAATTCTTAGAGGCGCTGTGAATAACGTTAATCATAGCTGCCCTAAAACCCTAGACGTCATTATGCTGATCTCCGACCCAGCCTGCAAACATCACATATTTTGGAGAATAGGCCAAGAATAGTTAGCTATTGACACTATCAACAGGTCGAGACATTATGAGAGTGTCAGGATTTTTGGATTTTGTATAATTATAGAATGTTCCATAATACTCATTTGCATATTCTTGATAGATGATATATCTCTTTTTTTGAGAAGAGTGAGCCCACGGTCGCAGTTTCAAAATTAAAGGATCTGAGCCGTCGCATTTCCAGCCATCAAAACCCATATTTATGACCTTATCCATCATGGATAGCCACCATTTCTTGGCATTGGGATTGAAAAAATCAATAAAAGCACCAGTTCCGTGCCACCATTTGATGGCTTTGCCTTTATTGAGGAAATATCCATTTTTCTTACCGACCTAAAATTCGGCACAATCAGTATTTACCATCGATGTGGCCCACTAAATGAATCAAATTTTACCAAAATCACTTTCACGCCTTTTGCATGAAAATCTTTCACCAGTTTTTAAGGATTGGGAAATTTGGTGCGATTAAATTAAAAATTGTTAATGCAGGTGGACCAAGCGTCGTCGATGTTTACTCCACCCACTGGAATGTTGTCTGCATCATATGGCAAATACGAGCGAGGTAGCTTTAAAGTAAATTATATATCTTTTGTTGATCTTGCTCACCGCCGTTGAGCCACACCACATGCGAATGTGCCCACTCTGCATAAGGTGCCGCCTGATACTCAGCTAGGCACTGGGCGAGAAGGAACAACAGCATTAGCAGTTTGCATATATGGATCATGATATATTATTCAATAACATCCAGAAAGCCATCCCACTTAAAACATCATTTAATGGTTTTCAATCGAAAAGAATATAATAACTCTATAAATGGGATAGGTAACTTCCGTCTGCTGCAATCCATCAGTTTCTTTGTCATAGTTATAGTCAAGCATCGCACAGCCTAAATAAGTCCTTCTTGAAGAGCCAGCCTTTGATCCTCTATAAATATACAGACCTCCTCATGAAAAAATGATACAATCTTTAAAAATTGCCAGTCAATATAGAACTGATAGGTCAAGCGCCACGGCATAAACGTAACAGGAATAAAAATTATGGGCAATACCATTGAAAATTCCGAATAAAGTCAAATAAAAGGAGTGGATCTTTTGTCGGGGAGGGACTGCCAATCATGCCTTGTCGGGCGAGCTCACAATATATTTTCCAGCAGGAGAAATATTTGCCGGAAAAATGCAAAACAACCAACCAATTTATGGAATATTTGCTTTTCGAGAAGGCTGCTTTTATGTTGGTAATATGAAGGATTTAAATGCTGAGGGATATGGAAGATATTAAAATCGCGATACTGGCTATATCTATGAAGGAAACTGGTCCAAAAGCTTGGCCCATGGGAAAGGGAGGGAGATTTATCGAAATGGAGACAGATTTGATGGCGACTTCATGTATGGGGCTAAATTCGGACATGGAGTTTATTCCTTTTCGGATGGAAAAATATATGAAGGAAGCTTCTACTACAATCAAAGTGATGGGTTTGGCAAAATGACCTATCCAAAAGGAAGTTCTTATGAGGGCGACTGGAAATTAGGCCAGTTTCATGGCCATGGCAAGTATATTTGGTCAAATGGCGAAACCTATGAAGGTTAGTATCTATAAGGCTTAAGGAATGGCAGAGGCACATATACATTTAAGAATAACAAGTCTTATTAAGGAAACTGGAAGAATGGTGTGCAGTCAGGCGAAGGAATTTTGCGTGAGGGATTCGATGAGATAAAAGGATTATGGTAGGATGGATAACTCATCACTTGAATGATCGTGTAAACTGTAACCATTAATATTGTTATCGTAAATGAATAATCATAAATAATCTTTGATTATAGTTTTGCTGGGAATCATATAATCTTTTTAAATGTTCAGAAAACTATTAGATAAAGCTTTTCTTTTGTACATTGTTGGATTTACTCAGAAAAGCCAGAATCATTAATGATGAACTTTCATAAGCTCTCATCGAAGCCACAACTGAGGATAATTGGCAAGCTTCCACAACGGTCCTACATAAAATAGCTGCATTTGCTTACCATGAGTAATCATTCAAATATCAAGTGATCAATGGGAAAAAATCCACTATTTCATTGAGAAACATCTCAAGAACAAAGACAGATGGAAGAAGCTGATAAAGGTACATGACGTGTAAGATAGGCAATGCATATTGTGTAGTTTTTGCTGAAGAACGGCCCAAACAAAGCGATTAGCCATTATAAATATGAAATACATCACATCCGAACATTGCAAACCTATTAATTGACTGAGGATGAAATAGATCGAGGAGCCGCAAGTAAGTTAATCTTCATTTAGTTCGAGAAAGAGCAAAAGCAATAGTTTAATTGCTAGAAGACGATTAACTTTTGTAGGATGAGAGAATTAAAGCAAAAAAGATCAGAGAGAGAATGTCTCATTTGACAGGAACTACAAGCTATTCATCAGACACTTTTAACAGGGATGCTGTTGCTCACGAAGCGAAAGCACCCAGATACGATAGTTCTGACCCTGAAGTATAGGATAAATCCAAAGCCAAAAATAGTTATAATTCTAATAGCAAAAGTGAAGATAAGGAGGAAGAGGATAGTTCTTATCTCTAAGAATATTTTGTGAACACAGATCAGCTCAAACGAACTCAAAGTGATAAGTAAAGATTTTAAGAGTAATAAAACAATGGTGACGAAGAAGTAAACGTTTACTCGACAGTTAAATAGGCATAAAATCAGTAGAACACAAAATATAAGACAACTCACAGATCGACTAAGACTGAAAATAAAGAAAATAATGCAAATGTTGAATCGATGAAGGCAGATCTTTCCATTGAGCAACAGTACTATAATGAGCATCATTTGATTGCCTGCTAAGCTAAATTCATCAGCAAAAAAAATCAACAAATTAATAGAATTGCTAAATATAATACCTCACCAGCTATATCTGAAAACATATTCACAAACAACATTATTCCTGTGATATAAGAACAGCTAATCACTGAGCCTATTCCTCAGACTCCCGTTATTGATATATTGTCATCATTAGATGGTCTTCTATTCATGGGAGGATAGTCTAATTCGTAAAACCAAGCGCAGAATAATCTTAATCAGACAAATTCTGTTTCCTCCCAAATTATAGGACAAAATGGAAATTCCACCAGCTTACCCGAGCCTATTCCAATCTACAATAACTATTCTTCCAACAATTCGCCATACTAGCAGCAGCAACAATATTTCGGTTATAATAACTATCCCACTTATAATGAGCCAAATTATTATCAGAATACTTACCAAACAAATTCTTATGGAAATCCGTTTGGCTCTTCAGCTCATTCTTATTATCAGCCTTATGAAGTTGACTCAAGATATGCTGCTTCTTCCTACACCTATCCATCTACATATTCTGCTCCTTCAAATCCTTATTTAAATATTCCTGCCAGCGTGCTGAGCTAAATTTCCTCAATTTCTACAGTTCCCCTTAAATAATAAATACCTAAACAAAATGGTCCCTCCTAAAATGTAAATAAAGTTCCTTCGTCTAACATGAAAAATGTATGTTTGGTCCTAAATAGATAAAGTGGATGTCCAACACATAAAAGAATTTGACTGATCTCACCGATTTAAATGTTGAAATTAAAACCGTTGATAGATAACAATTGAAAACGCATGGTCGTCAGGACTTTAGTAATAACATAAAAATCGACCAATGGGCGTGGTGATTCACCATATTTAATGATTGGTAAATATCCAGCAAATACTTATTTACTATATATGAAAACTCAAAATATTCTGCATATCAATTGAATGCTACTATTACTGACTGAGAATAGGTCTGCAGATATGAGTTGATAGGATAGTACTCTATCAATATTTGAGTCTTTTGGCTTCATAATTCTTGAATATTTCCCGATTCTTAAGCAAGCCTTATAATTATTTCTTAAGTTTCCATCAAATTATTCAGAATATGGATAGTCAGGATGATAATATGTTGTATTAAATTTGGTTAAAATAATTTTGAATTTCGCTTTTTGTTATTGTGATTATTAAATTTTCGATAATTATAAATTAAAAGGCAAGATCGTAAATACAAACATTATGGTTATGTTAAAATGGATATTCTAAATTTATAACAGTTGAGAATAACTCTCTCGGGGTCTCTTTAGCCCTCCTACCTGTTGGTTCATAACAATCGAACAGCCATTGGCTATACAATTAATAAATTTAGATAAATAACAATCTTTGAATTTATTTTTTACTTTATTTTTATTTCATACTGCAATTTTTTGGGAATGAGATCATTAAAAATTTATAAGATATCGTCTAATTTTAAAAAATTGTACAAGTGATTTTAAAAAACGTTGGGAATGCGAGGAAGAGGGGGCGCTCATAAAGGGCTGGCCCCATTTTAATCCCTTGGTCCTAGACTTGTTTTATTGCATTTTGCTTAAAAGCGATTTTTGAAAATCTAAAACTAAAATCAATAATATAAAGAATTTTTATTAGAACTTTAGGAGATTTGGTGCAAACGGCTATACATAATTATGAAATGATTGATGAAGAGACATCTATTCTTTTAAATATAAGAATTTTGAAACCGAATGAGAGTTTATAAGTTTCCAAAACAGTTAGAATTTAAATTCATAAGAGGAAAGGACAATAGGATGATTTTTGTTGTTTGGAATCCTGTCTACCCTAAAAACATACCTACATTCCTTGTTTTAATGGCAATCTTTAATTTCGTTTTTGTAATAAATAAATAAAGTAACAAAAGAAATGAACTATTTTGATATTTACTACCCTTTTATGAACGCCACCATCAATCCCTTCGGATATGCTGTTCCTTCCTACCCATTGTAGCCTTTACCAATCAATTCAGAGGAAGTTAAGGTTTAAACTATTCCAAAGATCAAAGTTGAGGAAAATACCCTCATCAAAGAGGCAAAAGCCCCTAAGATTATGTCAAGAATTAAGAAACTCATTAGAGAACTCCATCATGAGGGTAGTTGTAATAGAAAAACTCACTGGACATCAGAGGAGGATGATCTTTTAAAGAAACTCATCGAGATCGACCAGATGGACTGGAAATTGATCCCCCATCATTTTTAGAACCGCAGCCAGAACATGTGCTATAGCAGATACAGGAGAATCAAGCTCAGTTGCAAATAAAAAAAATGGACTCAGGCGGAAGAAGAAGAACTAATTAGACTAGTAACTTAACACGGTGAAAAATGGAAACATATTAGTTAATTATTCCCAAGTAAAATTTAAAAATATTTAGAATATACTCCCAAACAGATCAGGGAACGATACCTTAACTACCTCAGGCCCAATATAGACAAGGCCGACTTCTCTGTCGATGAAGATTTCAGAATTTGCAAATATGTGCTTTAGAATGGAAAACATTGGAGAAAACTGGAATAAACTTTGCTTGGAAGACCTGAGGGATCCATTAAGGGGCGGTACTATGCCAAGCTGCATGAAATTATTGAAAGAGCCCATGACGACGATGATTGATATTATCAATATAATCCTCGCTATTTACATAGCAATAAAAAGTCAAAGTTTACAATTAAAATAAACAAGTCCTAAAATGTTAGCAGATCAAATTGAGATTAATCCAAGCTTTATGAGTTGAATTTGTGAGTAGCTGAGAAAGCCGATGGAGAATGTTGCTAATTTAAAAATAAGAATAATAATGGTTTGGTTTTATTTTAAGACTACATTATATTTACTACTGGCATTTCATCAAAGACGATATATATCATAAACATTTTAATTACAAAATATCGCCCATTAGATTTATTTTTACAATTTACAGCCATTTTCATGATTTACTTTTACTAATGACAATAAATCATTCAATTAAAGATGGACAATGAGGCGTATTGCACCATTTTTCTATTCATTAATAACTCATCTGGAGGAGGAGTCGGCAATAAGCTACTAGAACAAGAAGTAATTCTTCCTCACCTAGGTTTAAAAAATGGAGTTTGAGATCTTCATAGACAATATTGGAGTCAAAAAACTTATATATATCTATTTCTTCAATATGGCAACTAAGAGAGAAAGGGCTTTTAAACTTGTCAAAAAAGCCACTGATGCAGATTCAAAAATCATAGGCATAGTTTGTGGAGGAGATGGCACTATTATGTGGGTCGTGTCTTAGCTAAATAAATATAGCATTGATCCAATGAAAATACCATTAGCCGCACTACCTCTAGGAACTGGTAATGATTTTTCTCAGTATCTTGGATGGGGAAAATAAAAATCAAAGGTGACTTAAAAGGAGTTCCATTCACTTAAAAAACTAATCCGACGTTGGTTGAGTGCTAAATAATAATAATTCGATATATGGGATGTAAAGGCATAAGTCTTTGAGGTACATTCAAGTTAAAATAGCATGGAAAATTTTAAAAGATAAATAAGCAATCGTAGAATTAAATAATTGAAGGAAAAACATTCACTAAAAGCTTTTGTAATTATTGCAGTTTTGGAATTGATGCGAAGATTGGATATTCCTTTGATAAACATCGAACAACCAGTCGAGTCGGCAATTTAATGGTGTATGGAACGATGGGCTTGCTTAGATCTGCCACCAAGACAAAGACTGTGAATGAGTTGGTGGAAAGCCTGTAGATAAATCAGTAGTTAGGCGATTATATAATTGAACGTTAGCCATTTATTTTACCGCCGAAGTCTCATCTAAAGCAGTCATGCATGGAAATCTAATAAAACAGATCAAAAGCAATGTAGCAAGAAAGTATTGGTGAGAATAAAGTTATTTTTAATTCCAAAGTGTCTGCGGGCAATAAATCAGATGGGATGAATTTGAAATATAATTACTATAGCATGCTGTTTCTGAATATTAACAGTTTTATGGGAGGAGTGACTGATATCTGGCAAAAAGCAAAGCAAAATTAATTTGATTCCTCCAAATCGAAATTTCATGAACCATCATCCAAAGACGGACAGCTTTAAGTACTATGCTTCTCTTCCAGTGTTGGCATGGCCTTATAGAGGGTTATTGGAGGTTTTGCAACTAAAATACATCAAAGTGGTGGACCTTTCCACCTTCAATTCAGATAGAACATGTCTTAGCCCAAACATCGAACTTATTTACAAATTGATGGTGAATTTATTAGGTTTTCGCACCCCAAAAGCATTCTGATAACTAAATCGTATCTTTCCCCGACTGGCAGGATCAAAGTTTTACGAAGGAGTTTAGCAGACTAATCCATTTCTAATTGAATTAAATTGCACTTTGTTGGTCAAAATATTTCTATATTTAACATTTATAATTCTTAATTAACTGATATGAAAGGGATCAAAAGTATTCGCATCGTAGAGGGGCGAAGTCCATCAATAAACACAAATGATCGAGATCACTAACACTCACCACTGTTTTCATTCTGTAAAAAGTAAGCCAATTGCAATAGCAATCCTTCTGTGCTGTAAAACATCGAAATGCAAAACTAATAGATCGCCAATCTTTCAAGAATGATTAAAGCACTGTTACGGAAATGTGAAATGCAAACAGCGAGAGCTTAGCAGTTGTCTGAAAGCTACCATAGCTGGTAGTCTGCCAAATAAACAAATTACTAACTAAGGAAATAACTGACTTAATTGAAGGAGTTAATGAAAAGTTTATTACTTGACAGAGAAGAGATGCGAGGATTCAACATTTACGAAGGATGAATCTCTGCAAAATTCTGTCTCAACTGTTAATCCAATCTATTCAATAAAATATAGTCTTGTCTTATTTAATATGATATTAAGGTGTGGATTTGATGAAAATGGTTAAACAGTTGTCTTATTAAATATTGTTATGAATCACAGGTTTAGGATTGCATCTCCCTTCTTGCACCCCTTCAGTATTGTTTCCATAGGAGTGCCTTCAGGATATTCTTATTCGTAGTATTCATACTCGAGTTCAGTCTCATCATCCCTAATCTATGACTATTCAGCCTGATTATTTTTATGTTCAACTTCGCTCTTTTCTTATATCATCTCCAACTTTTGATATTCTTCGAAAGCTTTTTCATCAATTTTTTATTTTTCAGCAAAGATAGTGTCTCTTATTTTTGATCTCTGCTGTTTTGAAAGCCTCTCACTGCTAATAGCCGATTTATGGGAGTGCTATTGCTCATTAGCGATGGCAGTGAAAATTTGCTTGAATTATTGGCGGAGGTGTTGCTCTTTGTTAGGTCTCAACTGCAAGGCTTTTATTTTGTCTTTGGTATTAGTTGATAAACTGTTTTACCGCGCAACCATATTAGCCAAGGCTTCTCCTGTTTACACTTTTATAGCCTCTAGAAATTCGCTTCTTGTTTTTACTTTGTCCATCAGTTGCTTCTCCTGTTGGTCATATTATTTCGTCCAGTCCAAGAACTCGATAGTATAGTTGATTCTGAAAAAATCAGTCCTAACGAATTGTTTCCAGAAATAGTGATGATAGTAATTATAGAATCGATACAGAAAGTAAATGATATTAACTGTGGCTCCTTCCATGATAAATGCACAGATAACATTTCCAATGGTGACCTTGGCCAGCATAGATAGCTGCGAACTCATAAATACAAATACCAGCAGCATAATTTAGATGAGGATAACAACAACCATGTTATGAATGTAAATGTAATTGTTAAACTCAAGACGACCAATGCGGAAGAAAGGCTTTCGAATGATTATATAGACCATGTAAGCGATGTTCAGCAAAATTAGCAGGAAAAGTTGGATAACTGGATTTGTAAACGATATGGTTAGAAAGACAGCAGTCAAGAATTTGTGCCCATAACTTACTAGAGGTTGGGCCACATCCCAAATACCACCTTTTGTCTCAATTGGATAGGGAAACAACAGAAGTTCGTTTATTCTTGGCTCCCTTGCATTAGTGAGGTCGACCTAGTTACTTTAATGACTGAAGTAATTATTTTTATTTTCAATAATCACAATCTTTTGATATACAATAAAGTTATAGGCCTTTTGAATCATTAGATAGGTAATGGGTGAATCCTTGGCTATCTTTCGTAATTTATAGCAGAAAACGATTACTGCAATCAGAAACAACACTGCAAATAAGAAAGAAGTAAATATCGAGAAACTGTGAATTGCTGAAGAACTAAAGTAGCTATAGAGTCTCATGTCAAATATCCAGAAAGCCAACACAGGCAAAAAGAACAAATAGACAAGTCCATGCACATGCTTTTTCCAAAATGTTTCCTTAATGAATGATTTAGCCCATTTTTTGATTTACTTTGTTGGTGACTTTTTGCTTATAATCAAAACAATCATCAGGATAGCAATTAGCACGATTAGAAAAGTAAATAGTGGTCCTAAAATCCGCAGAAAAGCACAATCTTGCATAATCGAATAGATATTGTTGTTAATCAGCCCAGAATTGTAAGCTGCCTGTCCGAATGCTTTGGAAAAGAAGTTCGGCATGAAAGTCAATGCTGAGCCAAATGATTTAGAAACTGAATACAGTAAATTGGGAGGGTAATTGCTGTTGACAAAGATAAGAACCATTATCATCTGCATAAAATCGTACATCGGCATCCAGATGGAGTGATTAGTCCAGAAAGTCAGCAACAATAAGACGAAGGACAAGATAACTACTGCATATATGTAACTGTCAAGAATAGGATTGTATGTGTCTGATGTGTAAAGATTGCTGGTATCCACAGAAAATGAACTTCGAGTTAGCTGAGGAATCTGTCCATTAGCGCCAGTGATTGCTGTAGGGTCAGTGATCTGTATTTGCAACTGAGAGCTTGAATCTGGATTATAGTTATTGAGAACAAAGGAGTATAGGCCATTGCCGTAGTCGATGATAGTGTAATTCAGGTACTGTAAAGTTTGAGTTAACATTCGATTGGTTGTTTGTTGTTGTATTTTAATAATTTTACTGATTTACTGAGAAATGTTTACAGGTTGGTTGAACTGGATTTGAACATTGTATTGGAAATTGTTCACGAACTGGGTGGTCGTGAAGGTGAGAGGTTGCACTGCGCAGTTTGCAATAGAACAACTTACACATGTTTGAGAACCATTCATTGACTGCGCTGTTGTGTTTGCAGGACATTGAGATACGCAGATACCGTTTGAACGATAATACCCTGATGAACAGATCAAACAATTTTATGCAGAAATTACGCATGTATTGCAGGTTGAGCTACATGTTTGACAGGTGGTAAGATTGAGATAAGTACCACTGGGACAGCTTGAAACACAACCAGTCGTATAATAAAACCTTTTAAGAGCTGAACAGAACATATAGCAGTTGTAATTGCTCCAAACAGAGGAATTTGTATTGCAAGCGAGACAAGCTGACGCTGTCTGGCAATTTATGCACCCTTTCATACATGAATCACATGTTTGACCCGCGATATTGACAAAGTAGCCTGCCGGACAGCTTTGAACGCAGGATTTAGTTGAGTTTAGAGCATAAAAGCCTTGAGTGCATTGGAAGGCAGTACCACAAACTCGATTAGGATTAGAGAAGGTAATGACTGGAAAGGTAGGACAACTTGCGACACAGGATCCTGAGTATAGATAGTAGTTGTTGTTGCAAGTCAAGCAAATCAGGGGATTAGTGCAGGAGGCGCACTCAACTGGGCAAATGTAGCATAAACTATCAGTATAATTGTTGTAGTAAGGATTGGGACATTGATCAACACATACTTCTGCTACAGGATATCCAAAAAGAGGGTAGGGACACTGCTGTATGCATTCTTTAGTTGCGTTATTGCCGAAGGTATTATAATGGAGGGCTGTTTGTGAACTGTTTGGACAACGAGTGACACATTGCTGATTTTAGAGAGAGGCATATGTTGAATTAGGACAATTAGAAACACATGTATTATTAATGGTCTATCCAAACAGGTCCTGCCCGACTGGACAAACTCCGACACATTGCCAGGTAGTATTATCAGCGAAATAAGGAGAGGGGCAGTTGATGACGCAAAGATTGGTTACAGTGTAGGCATACCATCCATTAGGACAATATCTAACACAATATCGAGTGGTTATATCTCCATAACTGAGATTTGGACATTACGATAAACACATTCGGCTGATATTATCTGCATAGCCTCCATTTGTCACATTATTACAAATAGTGAGACAAGTTTGAGTCATATTGTCGGCAAAAGTAAAAGGGTCTAAGGGGCACTGGCTAACACATCTTTGGGTTGAGTTATCACCGTAAGTAAACTCATTTGCAGGGCATTTACTCACGCATCGGCTTGTGTAATTGTCAGCATAGTTTGTGAGATTATAGGGACATGCGGTCAAGCATCTTCTTGTTGTGTTTTCCGCGTAATAGCCAGAAATACAATGAGAAACACATGCCTATGTATTAGAATCAGCGTAAAGGTCAGGAGTGGAGGAGCAAATTGTTACACATTTGTGTGTTGAAGGATCACCGTATGTCTAGGGATACCGCGGACAGGTAGCAACGCAATAGCGACTGTAGTTGTCAGCATATGTATTGTTAGGGCACACAAGCAAGCATCTCCTTGTTATATTTTCAGCGTAGAGAAAAGAAGAACTTGGACATGTTTTAACACATAATCGAGTGGTATAATCAGCAAAAGTGCTTTGATTGGCAGGACAGATTGCAACACATCGAAGAACGCTTAAATCCCCATATATATCTGGACTTGATGGGCATTGAGTAACACACTGACGAGTCGAGTTATCAGCGAACGTAAGTGGGAAGTGAGGGCAATAATAGACGCATCTATTAGTTAAATTATCAGAGTAATAGTCAGGACTCGATGGGCATCTCTAAGTGCAGGTTCGAGTTGAATTATCAGAAAAACTGCCAGAGAAAGTACTGTTAGGAGCAAGGCAATAATGAACGCATTTACGACTGAAGGGCTACGCGTAGAAATCAGGATATACTGGGCAGATGGACACACAACGCATTGTAGAATTGTCAGAATATGTATTGATGCTGCCGCCAGGGCAGATTGAAACACATTTCCATGTTGAGTTATCTCCATAAGTGTTACCACTCATGGGACAAACTTGAACACAAAGTCTCGAAGTGTTATCTGCGAAATAAGTCGATGGGCATCCTGAGGTACCATTTAATTGATAATCGACGCACTACTGCGTCAGAGGATTGCCAAAACTGATTGGAGTTGGGCATTGCTGGACGCAGATCAAAGTATCAGGATTTGCATAATAAATAGGGTCTACACTACACTTCGCCACGCAAAGATGCAGAAGTATATCTGCAAATTCTCTCCAAGGACAGCTTGGGACACATGTTTTGGAGCTGTTTTGGCCGTAGTAAGTATCTGGACAGGTAGTTACACATCTGCGAGAAGTAGAATCAGCAAAGGTACCATTGGGACATATAGAGAGGCAGCTACGAGTTATATTGTCAGCATAGTAGTTAGGACTGGAGGGGCAAACTGGCACACAAAGATGAGTGGAACTATCTGCATAGGTATTCGGAGAAGTCGGGCAGCTAGTCACACAGTTCCAGGTTGAATTATCTCCAAAAGTTTAAGGAGAAGTTACACAGAGGGAGAGGCATGCTCGACTGTTATTATCAGACCAAGTACCATTCGGACAAATTGCAGTACAAACTCTTGTATCGTTGATAGCAAAAAGAGCAGGAACACTAGGGCAAACTGGAACACAGGCACGGGTTGAGAAATCAGCAAAAGATAAAGGAGATTGAGGGCATGAGGACATGCATAGTCTTGAGGAAGGTTCGGCAAAATATCCCTGTGAAATAGGACAAATTTGAACACACCTCTTCGTATACGGATCCCGGTAAGTGCCATAAATAGCCAAGCAAGAGGACATGCATAAATTGTTATTGTCCTCTGCATACGTCTGTACTGAAAAGATGGGACAATGGGTCACACAACTCATAGTGCTATTATCGCCATAAGTTAGATCTGGACATACAGCTATGCAGTACTTCGATTGAGAATCCGCATAGCCAGTGAGGCAGTTAGATAAGCATTGATGGGTGCTGTTCTAATTAAAGGTGCTGCCTGGACAAACATTGACGCAACTGCGGGTTGAATCATCAGCATACGTGTTAACCACTCCTCTCGGACAGTAGAGGACACATGATCTCGTAGAGTTATCGGCGTACATAGCTGGAGTTGAAGGGCATGCCCAGACGCACTACCATGTATAATTGGAAGCAAAGTAGTTCGGTTAAGTAGGGCACACTGCTACGCATTGATAAGTCGTGTTATCTGCGAAGGTTTGGATAGGAATAGTTGAACAAACTTTAATGCAGTAACGAGTTTTGTTGTCAGCAAAATAACCTGTTGAAGAACAATCAGAGACGCATCTTTGGGTGTCGTTGTTAGCGAATAGAGCGGGTATTGTTGGACAGATTGGCACACAAAGCCGAGTAGAATAGTCTGCATAGTATGTGACTGGAGATACTGCACAGGAGTACTGGCAAATTTTTGTAATGCTATCTCCGTAGAGATCAGGAGTAGTTGGACACTTTGCCACACAAACTCTAGATGAGTTAAGTCCAAAGTATCCATTTGCACATCCAGCCGCATTAACGCAGAGTCTAGTCGAATCATCAGCGTATAGGGTGGTAAGTAAGCATTAGCTGACACAAATTCGGTTGGCAGTATCACCATACATCAGAGTATAAAGGGAGCAGTTATAAACGCATGTTTGTGTAGTATTGTCTGCGAAGAGACCTAAGGAGCAGAGGCTAACACATGTACCATTTGTAGGGTCAGCAAATTGCGATAAATTGGTACATCTTTAAACACATTGCCAAGTAATTTGATCTCCTATCATGCCAAGAGGACAGAAAGTTACGCACGTGCGAGTGTATAAGTCAGCATATGAGAAATAGCTGCTGTTATGAGAGCACGTGGATACACAAAGGTTATTGGTGGGATCGGCATAAGAATTGTCAGCTATAGTACAGCTATAAAAGCAAGTATTATTTGCTGTGGATCCATAGAGATTAGTCGGGCATTTTGACAAACAAGTGTTGTTACCCAAATAAGCAAAAGTATTAGGGGGGCAGAATTCTACACATTGACCATTCACAACTGATCCCAGAGGCATATACGCATATTGATAGACTGGAGAACTGCAACGCATCACACACGATTGAAGTGCTTGGTCTGCATATGGGAAGCTGGAGCTGTTGCAATTCATAATACATGTACTTGTAGTATTATCGTTCAAGTAGGGATATGGGCAACTGTATAAGCATTTTCTGACTGGAGTTATCAAGTTTCCATTGTCAAAAGCATACATTTTAGGAAAGTTGTGACAGCCAAAAACGCATGTCTGTGTATAGGGATCAGCGTATGTTCCTGAAGAACAGGTAGATACACAAGCTGGAATCGCAAGATTAGAGTCTCCAAAGTATCCAAGAAGGGGATTGCATTGAGATACACACATTCTTGTAAGTGGATCAGCGAACATAGAACCAATACAAGAACTCAAGCACGTTTGAGAAGTAGAACCATAAAATCCCAAAGTACAGACTGACAGACAACTACCAGTTGTAGAATCTGCAAAGGTTAGAGGGGAGGGAGGACAATAAGCCACGCATTTATAGCTAAAGTAATCCCGATATTGACCGCCAGGGCAGCTGGTATCACAGCGACGATCAGTGCCCTGGATAACTTGAAAATAGCTCGTGGGAGAGGTGGGGCAATTGAAAACGCATTTATAAGTCGTTGAATCTTTAAAATATGGAGAAGGGCATGAATTTTAGCAAGTATTGCTGGCATCAGATGCGTAATTAGGACTACAGTCAGGAAC
>Ga0302185_10001045_pt1 | contig 19995 bp, 13 predicted proteins | sample II_Bog_E1_1_FD_200231 | JGI IMG/M metagenome (GOLD analysis project Ga0302185, IMG submission 200231) | Peat permafrost microbial communities from Stordalen Mire near Abisko, Sweden - II_Bog_E1_2 | ecosystem: Environmental > Terrestrial > Soil > Wetlands > Peat | place: Sweden: Abisko... | reverse complement strand
ATATCGAAGAATGCATGGTTTATGTGGTTTATGTGTACATCATCGATAATTATAAACACACAAGATAAAAAAAAAAAAAGAATTAATGTGAGTGATAACTTTCACTGTAAATTTTTAAAAGGTAATATTTAGTTTTAAGCAAATTTGTTGAACTTATAGGATCCAGTAAAGCGATAAAAGCTGAAAAATGATCTTAATAAAAGAAAATAATCAAATTAATTCAACAGTCAAGAAGGAGATGTGGAAGGGAAATAATCATGACATTTTTTACCATATTGATATCTTGCAAACGAAAATTATTAACTAAAAGTTAGTCAATATAAACAAATTTAATTTAAGTCTAAAACTCATCTTTTGTTCACTGTCATTGGATCTCTCAATTGTGTTCGATTTAAGACTAAGCCTATTTGATAATAAAATAAGAAACTGAATAAAAATTCTTTCATTGTTAATTCGATCCTCACCTTAAAAATGCATTGAAGTAATATAATAATAAATTTATGACTCATAATTGTTTTTCCTCTCAAAATTGCTTAATGGGAATATGGAAAGGATATAAATGTATATATTTTGTGTAAATGGTAATAATATTAATTTTAGAATAGTTTAATATGTTAAGGCATCGAATCATATTTTTCAGTCACCCTTCCAACGAGAAGAATTTGTATTCGTGATTCTAATCAACCTCTGCATATACTTAATCAACACCAGCTTGTTACTAAGATCCATTTTTGACTTCATTATTCTACAAGGGAGATCTTTAGAATACAGCAATCCTTGACTATATTGACGTATGTGTATGTATTACTTCTTGAATAACTCGGAAAGGTCATTCAAACCACCGTTTTTGCTCTTAAATTCTTTGATAGAGTCATATTCTTAAACTTTGAAACGACTTTTAAACAACTTAAGATGATTCACCAAAATAGGCTTGTAATTTTTTCCTAAGTTCTCAGTTTAACGATAAAATCCTTAGATAGCTTTAGAATAACATTATCTAATATGCTTTGAACAACAAATTTTTCGAACTCTTCGCTGTTATGTTGGCTCAACAATCTATGACTCTAATGGAATTGACTATTTTTTGTCTTCTTTATCATCCTTAGCATCTATTTTCTAAGAATTAGCATTACAATCACTAGTTATTGGTAATTTTTCCTCTGATTTCTTTAATTAATTTTGTTTCTCCATTATCTTTTCATCAAAATCAGCAGAATTTTCTTCATTTTCATACCTTAAGAGCAATTAAGGACTGTACTCACTGAATTATTTTAAACATTCAGAGACTTTTGGGTCTTCAAAAAAAAACTGTTTCATGTTAATCAATTATTATAATGGTGTTTGCTATCGCGGAAAAAGGGCTTTTAAAATGAGGCAATGATTGATGTAAAAGATAGTATAAATATATTTGATAGCAGGAAAAAAGATTCGAAAAAAGAGGTAGTCTAAAAAATTGTTTAAACATACATTATTAAGGAGGAAAAAAGCAGACTATTTTTTTGATTTTTTGATGAATTCAAGCTGGTTGAGAAGAAATATGTTCAAAATTAATGTTTTTGTATGTTAGCTAATTTTGTTAAATAAAAAGCCTTGGAGTTTATGATTTTATAAAGTTGTTGTTATTCATCTTTATTTTAACAAAAAATAACTAGGCACTTTTATCAGATATATGAGTGACTGTTAGTTAAAAAATGAACATTTTAAGGTTTTTGCCGATTAGATCAATGCAATCATTTATGAAAAGCAAAATTTCATAGTTTTGAAGTGCCTCATAACAAATTTCATATTAAAATATATATTTTAATTCTTCAGCTTGATGAATTGAGGAAAGCCTCTTAACTGTCAATAGATTATAAATATTAAATAAAATGACAGCATATAATTAGCAAGGGTCGCCAGGGATTTTGGATTATTAATTTAGTTAAAAAAATTTGCATATTTAAAAAATGGGTGATGCGACCTACTGAAGGGTGATTTTACCTTTCAATTATCGTGTAATAACATGAAAAAGTCTTTAGTATCTTTTATCCTGTTCGGGAATTTGTTTTAATTATTTCCAATAAAGTTACATCATAATTGACTTACTTTACTATATCTTATCTTATATTCCTTCAATAAATTGATAAAATACCTTAATTGATATTTGTTTATTATGAATCTTTGTAATTTTAAATTAAATCACTATTATGAAATGATTAATAGCTAACGATTATAATTTGAATTTATGTTTTCCAGTCAAATTAACTCTTCATAGTCTCTTATTGGCAACTGTCTTAATCGTCTTCAAGCATTTAAATCTAAATTTGAGCATCATAGTCACTCCTAAATCGAATCGTTTTTTTCTCAAATGAATAAAGATCTTAAACTTCATCTTCAAACAATTAATATCAACAAATAAGTCTACAAGGATATGTAACAATAGATAAAGCGTTTAACTAAGATTAATTAGAAAATTAACAGCAAGCACAAGTAAATTCTCCAGCATATTGAAATACTCGTATATCAAAACGATTTTGCCGAGATAAGAGAAAGGATAGGAGAATATCAGAAATTGTCTTTATAAAATTCTAATTCAGGGTGGAATGACAATGATAAAAAATTAAGTAGCAGTCGACTTGATTAAGCTTTTGTGTAAGAAGAGCAAAAATAATAAAGTTTACTTTTAAGCAATCCCCTTAATAAAAACAAAAACAATTAATCTCCATATTAAAGAGAGATGACAAAATTAAAACAAGCGTTAAGAATAATTAACAATGAAGAGGAACCTTTTGAGCACAAACAATAAGTGTGGTTGAATATACTTAATAAATAGAATCAATCACCGGGCCGGGAGCTGCATCACGTTAAAGACAAAGAAATTCTTTTAACTAAACAAAAGAAATGGAAATAATAATTAGAAGAGTTTTCAGAAATTAACATCACTGAACAGTGTGAACCGTTGCCTTTAAAAAAGAATATGAAAAGTCACCACATTTTTTCAGGAAAGAAGATAAAATCAATGACTATATTGAAATAGAAATCAGCTAAGAGTCGAGGAACTCCAAAGACATCACTTAAAAAAACAACAAATCTACGCAAATAGTCCGATAATATTTAAGTTTAGGAAGAAAAAATGAAGAAAAAGTTAATTTTTACGCCTAAATTTTCAATGAACGTATAGCGACCAGAAAAGGATACCAAAGGGAAGGGGCGTAGAAGCGAAATAAAAGGGGCTAAATCCTTTAAAAAAACCATAATCAGCCAGTTTTGATTAGTTAATTCATTATACTTTGATTTAGATTTACTAATTAAAAAGTCAAATCAAGTACCGTATCTATCGTAATTAAATTTTAAAATGATCATATTTGTGATGAGCACAAATCTTAGTTATCATTATTTGAATGATCCACATTCACTGCCAAAAAAGGACAATCTAAGAAGTATTTAAATCCGACTTCTTTGAATATTTTCCGAGCCATAAAATATCAAATTGTAAACTATCAAGTATTGATTGCGGTTTAAGTTAATATATGGTACTGAAACTGTAAAATATTTTTCACCCGCATTATGTGGAGAAGTGCCTAGTTTAACTCATGATCACGTTGATTCAATCGACTGCCTGAGATTTTATTGCATTGCTATTGATTATTTTTGTTTGCTTTTCTCATTGGTTTACATTAACTCTATCCAAAAAAATGTTTTTTCTTCATTGCGTTGTATTTTTTAAGAAACACAACTTAAGGAATCACTTCTTCGTCCTTACCGTCAACCCTTAAGAGGACAAAATTCTCCTGATGGTTAATTACCTTAAACCTTGGTGGCACATATCCTTTATCTCTTTGCTCTTCTGATAGAGATTCTTCAATCCACTTATTCATTTCTCCAGCCATCACCACAAATTGCCATTTTTTCTCAAGAGCATTCATCTCCAAATCTTATCGAAGAGCTTCCAGTTTTAAATCTTGACTATTTGAACATCCTAGCCCTGTACGCAGAAAAGTTTTTGTGAGTGGTTCACGTGAGGTCTTTATATACAATTGTTGCTTGCTTTTCGAAGCTTTTGAGACTATACGATTCTCATTTGAATTAGGAATAATTGTAGTTTGTGGTTTTGCTGTGATAATTCGTCTTTTTTTGATTTCAAAGAGTGACTTTTGACTAATGGCAGTCATAAGATTGAGTTTGCTGTTTTTGCTCCACAATCCTATGGTAGTAAAGTTCTCTTATTTAAGAAGACCATCTTCAGTCATTTCTGTTAAACAATGTCGCTCTAGTTGACTAAATCTATAGCCTAACTTCTTCTCAACTTGACATGTAAAATCATTAGTCGACATTCCTTTGTCACCTTCCCAAATATCAAAAGGCTCAATAGCATGAAACTTAATAAAGCGAATAAATTTTTGAAGCACCTAATCTCGTGGGCCATAATTTTCCTTTACTTCTTCTATTTATTTCTCTTAGGAGGATAATGCTGATTTGATCAAGCTGCTGCCCTACATACTTTAAGGTTTACGATTAACTCGTTTGGAAAGTATATATCTGCTTAATTACTGATATCTTTGGATTAGTAATCCTTAAAACTCGTTATTTGTTCTGTCATTCTATCTAAATAATATAGAATAATTGAGAAGTTTTATTATTTGAAGTTTAAAAACACTGCAAAAGGCACCACCTCCAAATTTTAACTCGAAAAAGTTTTGGCTTATTAAATGGGTGTCTCACTATAAAGGGAATTGAATATACCTTCAAGTAAAAAATATTTTACTTGAATGGCATTATTGGCATCAAAAATGATAGGTATAATGCACTGATGTCTTTATTAAAAATGATAAATATTTGCGATAATTTGAAGAACAAGTTGACTATTGATTGACAACCTAATAAAATACATTTTAGAGATATTATCATGTTATAAATAAAATCGTATATTAAAGATGCAGTTCCTTCGTCAATTTTTAATTCGCAATCTCTTCTACTTTACCTATCTTCCCATAATTGTAGGCATAGCCACCTCTGGCCTTATATTTGAACAAATAGTATTTTTTGTATTACATAGTATCTGATATCACCATAGTCATAGCGCTACTATCTGTGGACTGTATCCAATATATTGCTGTATGTCCTTTGCTTCATCTCTTTCTATCAGTCCATTAAAATCAAAAATAATCTCCCACCATTACTTCAACCACCCAAAGTCAAAATGCAACTAACCAACAATCATCCATTCTATACTTAGGCTCATGCATGTGATAAGTAGGACAATAAATACAAACCTCCTAGAACTTCTCATTGTCATATAGATGGTTGTATCGCTAGATTTGTATTAATTTATTTTAATTAGGATCATCACTGCCCCTTCATCATGAACTGCGTGGGGATACGGAATCATAAGGCTTTCATTCTATTTAATGCTTATGGCGGAGTATTTCTATTATTAGTCAGATTTTTGCTCTCCAGTTCATGATTATATCATTCGGAAAGTATTTCTAGATGATGATGTCTGGCAATAACCCACTTTCAGAAAGTTAAGTGGGAGCTTGGATGTTTCTGACAGCCTCATCCTTTATTCTGTCTCTTTCCATGGGCGGGCTAGCGGTGAGTAATATTATTTACCTTTCAAAAAGCATTACTCAGATAGATTTGCTCAAAGGAACATTCTCTTTGTGGGACAAATAAGGAATGAGTCCCAATCCTTATGATCTTAAAACATTCACAAACTTGTCTACTTATTTTGAAGGCGAGAGGTGGACATTTTGGTGGCCGTCAGCACTTGTTCCCAAAGCAGACGGTAGCAGTTTCACAATGATTCAGCCAGTTACTGATGCCGATAAAACCACCATCTTTTCTAATATTCGCGAAATGATTAAAACCCCCGAGGAAAAGTCAATTCCAAGCACTTTTTAGTAATTAGTTAATCGATAAAAAGTTAACTATAAAGATGTTATATTCACATTTTTGGGAGAGCAGTACATATTAGAGGACGAGATTCAACGAGAAGGATAAATAAAAAAAGAGAAGTTGAGTGAAGAGTGGGTCAACAAAAGCGCTTAATAAGCTGATATCCTTGCAAACATATACACCGAATAATCCTGATTATATATGTTAAATCAATCCATCAAGTCTCGTATAAATATCCTTTGTCATAATTTAATTTTCCATTTGCAAATAAATATAAGAATCCTGCTCATTGAAATTTATCTTTTAAGTAAGTTACGACTGAGATTTATCTCAAATGAATCTTCTAGTTTTAAATGGTCAATAGATATTAATTTAAAAACAATGAAGTTTGAAATCATGGTGGCATTGTTTATTTGGACAACTATCAATCAAATCAATCATACAGCCATACCGCCCATCGTTGTGCCTGTTAAAATTAACCCTTCTACTGAGTCAGTGCCCAAACAGCACAGCTTTAAATAAACATACGATTCAATAGGATATTAAATATCTGGACTGGTCTTCGAAACGGATCAATAATTGTTGCCCTCTCAAATTTTTAACTCCTCCGCATATTCCCCTTCTGAATCCTGTGATTTTTACAACTCGGAGCTGTCTATCAAGGTTATCACATCCACATTAATTAGTGACGGGATGAGTATTGAGGCTACTTACATCTCAAAGAGTAAAAAACAATTATTCTTGCTGATAAGCAATGACAATTACGATATTAATCAAAATATTACTGAAAGAGCAATAGTGTTTTACACCTTTGATAATCAAAATATCAATTTAACCCAAAATCGACTGCCCATTTAAAGTTTGGGATTACAAAACAATGAGACAATCCCTATTAGCTTCACTTAAAATAAAAACGTGCTTTTTGTTACTGATGGAGTTAAAATTGTTGGAATTGACATTGATAATCCCACCAAATGGTGGTAGGTTCGGCAAGATTCTCCTTCATCGTTAATCACTATCGACTATTAGTTTGTCAGCTAAAACTCTCTCATTACCTTTGAAATTATAAAGATAGGCCACAGCAATCAGCTAGCGACTTTAATGATGGCATGGAGTTAGGTTATAAAAGTATTCTCTGTGTCGAATGACTCTACATCAGCGACTCTTATTAAAGAGTTAATTCCACCCAGCAACACTACTCAATTTTATGACGTAATTTCTTAAAACGGCAATTTTTATGCACTAGTTTAACATTAACTAGTTGTGTTTCGCCCATCAAATGGAATATTATAAACAGCTGTTATTGAGCTATAGTCTGAAGAATGCTTCTGGATTGACAAGTACGAAACAACCTTACACATTATCTGCAGGGAAGGAGGTGTTAATTATGTTGCTGAATTTTATTTTAATACAAGTTTTGTGAATCCATCCGAAGCACTTAAACTTAATAGGTACTATACTCAAATTGGAGATGCCAATCACCTTTTTAGATTCGGAAATTGGGATAACCCAAAGCTATTGATCAGTGGAGGTGATCAACTTTTAATAACTCCTTATGGAATTAATCGTCAGGTGCTTCTTTAGGCAAAGGTTCCTCAGCTTACTAAAAGATTCAGAGGATTAGCCGTGCTGGGTATATAATAGATTGAATATATTTAAGAGTTTTCAACTTTAAGATCAGCCTTCACTATTGGAGTTGGAACAAATTTTCTTACAATCTTTACTATTAATGAAGATCCAGCAGAGATAGACTGCTATTCCAGTTCGAAATCAGGTTCAACTTGGAATGTTCTTGTGCAAATCAATACAACCAGTTGCCAAGCCAACGGAGATATTGAACAGTTATAGTCCATCTGCCAAATATCTATTCCCTACATTTATCAGTTCACATCATTCGAAGTTGACAGCAGCAAGGAAACAACCGTTACTCTCCTTGTTTTCACAATTCTCGGAGTCATCGCCATAGTTTTGCTTGGCTGTGCCTTTCACTGCAAGACCCTCCGTACTCGAGCCATGAATGAGCTTAAGAAAAAATTAGCTAAGCTTCAGAGAAAAGTATAAGGGCCAAAGCCAATTTGATAGTATTTACAATCGTATCATTTACTCATCTCTTTAATCGGAGGATCAAGTAAATCTATTATATGATTTGATATTTCATAAATCATTGCTACTTTGAACTTTCTGGTTGATTTTACTCTGCATAATCCAAAAAAGACAAGCCAGCAATACACATGCTGATAATACTCCTAAGCCGACCCACTTCCATTGCTAGAAGGGGCTGTTTTGTGCTCTCCTTGATGGTCTTTAAATTCCAGCCATCTACTTTTCCAGTTTTCGTCTCCGATCCTCGTTAATGCGATTAATTTCATCGTTGTGCTTAAGTTAAGTTTTTTCCTTGAATTTATTCAACCTGTTGTCGATTTTAGTTTGCGCTTTTGCTTGATAGTTGACCTGATTATTTCCTCTCATAATTAATTTGATAATTTATCATGTCAAAAGGCTTTTTTGTAGTTTACTGTACAGAGGCTTTAAGATAGCCCAAGCTATATAAACTTCAAACTTGGGCGATTAAAAAATGTATGGAACATCCCAAATTGACCTTTAAGCAATTCAGTGAAGAACAAATTGCAGATATTTTCTTTAAGAACATGAAGAGTCTATACTTACAAACTAGCCATAGGAGTTGTCTCAGTATTTTAAAGACAAGCATAGTAGAAAATTCTAGTGTTTAAAAGGTCGCACCTCCATCTTCCATCACCTAAATCTTAAAGAAAGTTGAATAAAGTGAAGAAAAGATAAAAATTCATCGATAAGAAAAATAAAAATAGGTAAACTAGATCTTTTTGTAAGGAAGACTATTTAAAACACCTGCTTTTAAGTCTACTCATGCGGGCTTAGGACTTAATACTCATTTCTTAGGATATTTTGATGGCTGTAGTAAAGGAAATCCTGGCATAGCAGGCATCGGTTACCATATCGATGTTGCAAACAGTCATAAAACTATATTATAACAATGCTCATTCATCGGAAATCTAAGGACTAATAATCAGTCTGAACTGATAGCTCTAAATTTTCTTTTAGCCGATGCTTATTGCAATAATATTAAAAATTTGAAAGTATTTGGAGACAGCCAATTAGCTATTAGATTTATGACTGGAAGATACAAATCACATGACGCTTATTTATCATCTGTTGTTCAGAGTGCCTTCAGCCTGGCCAAAAAGATTCCAAATATTACTTTTTAGCACATTGTTAGAGCATTCAATGCGAAAGCTGATATGCTCAGTAACAGAGCCCTTAAAGTTAAAAAAGAAGAAAAGATAGAAGCAATTTAAGCAAACATTAATTAAATTTAATCCAATAAATAATGATTATAGCTTTAATTATTCTTCACATGATTTGGCATGCAAGAATCAAAAGGGTTGATTTTGATTGTTGAAATCAGGTTTGCAGTGAACTCAAATGTTTTTTTAATAATACTATTGTAATATCAAGCTCAGTGATTGATAATACTTAAAATCTTCTGCTGCTTTAGACCTGATCCAATCCATCTATCGATAAATTATCTTATAATTCATAATAGTATAATTATACCATTATTAATGTACAGTTAAGCAAAATGGCAAATAAGTTGATTTTTAAATTAATAATTAGCGGTATTGATTTTCTTAAGCAGAACACTTTATATTGCTTCATTTCACTAATATTCAAAATGGATTAAACTTTTCGCAAGGAAGAGGAGGAGCAAAGAAAAAAAATGGTCAGACAATTTCTACTACAGTAGCCAAAGTACAACATAAGACCGCCTTCGCCTGCTCCCCATCCACTTTTAGTAAAAACGGAGACTAATCGCGATGATATATGGGGATATCGATTGCTTTCCTCACAAATGAACTCAATGGCCCCTCTTCTTGTAGGCTGTGATCTAGGGGTGCCTGTGGAAGAACTCATCCTCTTTGGGGAGAAGTACAATCTGCAATAACAAGACAAATTAAATTAAATAGACGAGATTTTACTGAGAGAAAGCATAATGAAGAAGTAGTGATAGTTTATACTTTGATTCACTTCCTAGTAATCTCACTATAAGATTAAAAATGTAAAAATGTATGCAGGTAAATATTAGGTCAAAAGTAATTTATAAATTGACTCAGTTCTATATGTTTTATGCTTGATCACTAATCGATGCATAATCATGAATGATATTTCTTAGCCCAAACTAAAGTAAGGCAAGAAATATGATTAAATTCACTCCAAATTAATGGTAAATTCCATAAAATTTGCTTGCTCCTCACTTCCGGGCATTTTGCAACTGTTTTTCCCTATTATAACGCCAATTATTTGCAAAGTTAATTAATATGAATTTTCTATTATCATACATCTAAAGATATGTTGAGCTGATCCAATTGCCTCAGTAGTTAGCTTCAATCAATATATTAATTAATTTTTATTGAACAATGCCAGATACGATATACGACGACCTAAAATAACAGGGTCTTATCTTGTCAGAAGGAGTTGTACTACAGCTCCCTCCCATCCGACCTCCCAAACCTAATCTCCTTAAACAAATGAGCGGAGTACTTGCACCTTAGTTCAAGATCGGGCCAGGCCCTCACAAAGTAATCATATTGCCTGTACTAAACTCAGCAGTGCTAGTAGGCCGCGCTAATACCCTCATCTGCTATAAATTTGAGATAGATAAAGAATCAAGTAAACCTATCTTTTTGGAGCCGAAAATAGAGAACCTTTCATTCACTATCAAAGCCATCCATATCTGTGAGAATAAGTTCCTGAATGACAGAGGGGAAGTTCCTTTCTTAATCTAATCTGAGAATCAGATAACACTCTACTATGTTAATCTTAAAGAGTTCAAACTGAATGAGAGCAATTCTTTTAGCTATTCGAATCTTTACAGCGTGCGATTTCTTTGTGAAAAGGAAATCATGTTGCTGACAAGATAATTGGAGATTCATCATTTCACCATTCAAAGTGGTAAAATGCGCATGAAAAATAAAAAGATGAGTGCTGCTTTACCAGCAATTCCCGAAGATCAATACATTGAACATTGCCAAATCGTAGGATCTATTGATGAGGAGCAGGATTCAGTGGTGGCAATGTTTTATCTCATTAAAAAGAAGAAGAAATAGGAGATTAACTTCGAAATACTCAAGGTAAAGGAATATTTGAGAACATTTGAAGGCAAAATAGAGCCTCAGGAGGAAGACTATACTGTCTTAATGAATATGCATTCCAGTGTGCTCCCGGAGGGTTTCTTAATCTGGTCCATTGAGGGTTACTACTGCATCTAGACAAAGCATGAGATACTTATTCTAAGAAAAAAATTTAAGAAATATTTATTCATTGATAATGTTATGGAAAAAATTCATGACCATAGTTTGAAGCTGAACCAAGGTGCCATAGTTTCCTCCTACGGAAGCAATATAATGGAACTTAGCGTAATTCAATTCGGTGATCCCAAATGCAATAGTCGAATACTTGATACAATATAGATCAATCCTTAGTTAAGTGAAGGTTTTCGTCTGTTATGGCCTTTCAAAAATTAAAAGTAAACTTGCGTTCTCTTGGTATTCTAGAGGGAAAAGCGACTTTTCTTCCATAATGTGATCAAAATGTAACCAATGAAAAAGATGCTGGAAGTGGTGAAGAAATGTGATAAGAACAGGATTTCAGTGGTACAAGAGATAGCAGTCAACCTTGGAATCAATAAAAAGGATTTCTATTTGACCTTATGGCAGGCTTCAACACGAGAAATAACCGATATATATCAATTTCTTCTTCATTGTGGAGATATTTCTTCCATCAAAAAGGAGATTCGTCTTACGATGCGTCGTCGCAAGATCGTGGTTCCTGAGTTCGTAAAGATTCTATAACGCATTTCTCAAATAATTAAAAATGAGCTGAAGACCAATTTATCTCAGCAAATGTTAAAGTAATATATAAAAAATGATTTTCTACTGCGCAAAATCAAGCTGAAACCAAAGGAAAAAAGTTTAGATCACCGCGATTTATAAAAAGTTTACAATAGCAGTATAATCGATATTTTTGTGTAAATCGTTAAGAATAAACTTTACCCTGAAGTCAAGAAGGTGGATCCTCTTCATGCTATGGTGGGCGAACCTGAAAAATAAGTCATTGATTTGAGACATGTTCTACAGGAATTTAAGCTCGTGATACTATAAAATTACAAAAAGAATATTGTCGATTTCCTGTCTCACTTTAACACAGACCAGTTGGTCAATGTCATCAAGAACAATCAATTCTTATTGCCTTTCCATCCTTTTAATATCGAGATGTTCATGCATGAATCTGAATACAAAACGGAAGTCGAGCTCAATCAGTAAATGGTCAACAAACATAACGGACAAGATTTGTGGTTTTCGCACATAACTTCAATCGAATTCAATCGCGAGGTTTCAAAGGAAAGCATTGAACGTTAACTGCATGAATATTATCCCACCAGTAAAATCACTGATGCCATTAACACACTAGTAAATTCTTCCTACGGAGGAACTTAAAAGCTGAAAAAGCATGGACTCATCAGCTGCACTATAGAGGAGTACAAGAACAAACTCAAAGATATCTGTGGCATTAAGTTATTCATGAAAGTATGCGAATATGCCAACGAAACCGATCCTTACTCTCCAGAGGGACCCTCTCCAGCCTTAATTGAAATATTCAAAAACGAGAATAAACTTACAGGAGAGGCCTATTAAACTGTCAGGCTATACACATCAATGCACAAATTCATGCTTAAGAATGACTTCTGCGAAAATAAAAACAACAGTAGAGGCGGTTTCACCACCTAAGAATTGATCCAGTTCACACCCGAAGATTTGGTTGCTTTGTTTTTCCTCTAAAATAGACAGCGAAAGTAATTTCTTTTCAATTAATTCCGTGATCTATACGTGAATCTTTACGGTAATCCAGACAAGTTCAATGAAGTTATTAAAAGATTCATTCTCTCCGAAAACTGTTCTCGAATCTAACTGGAAATCTTTATCAAAGAAGTATTGATTAAAGGAGTATAATTCCAGATTAATAATCAACCCCTGATAGAATTACTGATCGACGGATTTTGTATGAAATTGTAAATTCGCGAGGGTTCTGACACTCAACATTTTATTGACCTGATGAATGATATCGAGTTATCGAAGCCTCTGGGCATGAAACTGAATAAGATAATGCAGATTCAACGTTGTGTGGGTATTCTAAATGTTTTCCATTGCTAAAAGTTTACTTACTTGGATATGCTGTCCTACCAGAACGATAACTAAATCTTTAAAATACTCTTACAAAGATTTTTTGACCATCAACTTAAGCGAGATTCAGTGCGCATCGAAGATGAGGAGGTTTCGCTGGACTACTGCCGCAATATGCTAACAGTATTGCTCTATATACTTGAAACAATATATTATGATGTGCCAGAGAAGGAGTTGCTGCTGACTTACGGTGAAATACTAATTTTATGGAAGCAGTTCGATGTCATCAAGAGTATACTCTATGAAGAGGACGTTCTCTAGAAACTTAACATCGACAAAGTTGAATACGTCGACGAACTAGTACGGAAAGCCCTAGCTAGCATATACAAAGATGAATCCATCGAGTTCGATGAGGAGGTTAAAAGACAGATTGAGGATATTCTCGATATTATGCATACTTAAAATAGCTCACTCAGAAAGCAAGAACTCGCAAAACTTAAACTTGTGGAGATATTTGAAAGCTGGGAGGTTTTAGTGCATCCATTTGATATCTACTACGTCTGCGATGAGTGGAACTATAATAATGGACGGGAGGAGTTTATTGTCAACTTGTTCGACGTGTATCTCTAGAAGCTGACCTTGTCAACTCTGCAGGAAATTTATTAATATCTTGAATATACTGGCGAGTGGAAAGAAGATTAAAGTGAGCGTGTGGTAACTCTATACAACAAGGAGTTCGTTAAATTCGTTTTGATGTTTGCGCAGCGTTTACTGGATATCAAACGTTATGACGAAATTATTGAGATATTTTCTTTCGTCAAGACAATGAACGGAACTGTAATTGAGTATGATCTGCTTACTGAAGCTTTCCTGAAGTCTGTCTGCAAGGACTTTGCTGAGTAGGATAAACTCGAGCAGGGCAAATAACTTATTTAATACTTCACTCAGAACGTATTTGATGATCAAATCCTGCAGAAATTGTTTGATACTAAGTTTGAATCTGGCCGATTTGGAGGGGAAATCTAGAGAGAAAATTCTATATTAGTGGATGTGGCCTATTGTTTTAGGAAGCACAAAGTATAAATTTCTCTTGATTTGATTTGGAATATCGTAATAAGCGAAAGGGAAGAGCAGCTAAAGAAAGCGCAAAACAAGTTATCATTTGAGATTAGTGACATCTACTACTCATATTACTTCATGCTCTGCATCTTTAGGAATCCCGTTAATGGGCTTAGAAAACTTGACAAAATTTCGTATAACTTAGAATTGCTGACCAATCTACTCTTCAGGTTGGAAGCAACTATTGACAATAATTCCAGTCTTTGGGCCATAAATTCTTTCTACATATTCAAGAGCTTTATTAAGGGACTTGTTCTTATCGGTGTGGGTAGAGTCAAACAGGGAGACACAAGCAGTTATTAGTTCAAACACCAGGAGGAAAACATTTAAGTGATTAAAAATGTTCTCAAAGAGGACAAAGTTAGAAATAAAGACCTTCTTGAATGTATAGCAAGGCTTTAGGCCTATATTAACGCAACTAAAAGCACAAAGAACAAGGAAATTCGTTTTGATAAAGCTAAATAGGACTAAATGAAATCTAAACCCCCACAAATAGAAATATAGCCTCTTCCTGAAATTGTGGTCAACAACGCAACCTTGAAATTACGGACGATGCGAGAAATGAAGATGGAGCAAACTCAAAACCTATCCAATCTATCTGTAAATTTCATTTCATAAAATGAAATTCTTGATACAATCTATGCTAAAGCATTCTAGTAGAAGCAACAAGAACGTGTTAAGCAAAAACGCACAGCAGCCAGCGCCAACAACCTCTTCCTAACTGGAATAGGCAATAACGAGCCTTACAATAAAAAAGATTCCTCTCATAAGGAAATAGTGGACAAGCTGTTGAAAGAAGAGTTCGAACCAGTACTAAAGAATTTTTCGAAATAAGAAATCCTTCCAGCCATTCAACTCATTTACTAAGATGGTAAAAAGGATTTCTATGAGTCAATGAGAATTTTAGATACGTTAAAAGTTGGAGATAGACAAAGAATTGATATCACAAGGCTATGCAGGGTATATCAGGGAGATATTCCAACAGAAGATCTTCGACGCATCTTTCCTTTTCACTTTTTCATTGAGACTGAACACCGCTACGAGGAAGATTTAGGTCCTAAGGTCTATGACGCTATTCGTTAGAATATTCAAAAGATTTTCTTGGAGCGAAATAACGAATACATTCGCAGCATTGCTACGTTTGTTGGTTCTGTTCTGGAGGGAAATATTTTCATTGATCTCGTCTACCTTGACACTTTGTTAAATATTGGGCAATATGACTTCAACTCGGAAGCCGTAATTCGATTCCGCGTGATAATCGACATCTTGAGGCAAACATCGGCAGACTTTTTAAAAGAAAACATCGAGCAGATTCTGATTTCTTGCAAGGATAACTCATAGATGAGAGCAGTAATAAAACAGGATTTGCTAATGTTCGTGCAGTAGAAGTTCAAGGCTGATCCGATGCTAGTGGATCTCATAATTAATGGATGATAATCATTTCTCGAATCGTTATAAAATCAATAATCTCGATAATTTATCAAATCAATAAACAAGGAAATTACATTAAAATAAGAAGGTACACCATCAGCAACAACCTTCCTTCTTCTTGGCATCCTTGGCTCTTTTCTTCTCATCGGCTGTATTTAAAGTCATTTTTTTATCGGTGGTTTTAGTGATAAGTTTCGGTTTAGTTCCAATGGCCTCTAGATCATATTACTATTACCTGTGTTTTTCTTTATATTGGCAGGAGTTATTTTTTACCATTATCTTTCCTCCAAAATCACTTCGTGAATGATGGTTTATTTAACTGGTCCTGATTTTTTTGGAATAACTATTGAAGCGGGATCTTCCACAGGACCAACGTATTCATGAAAAGGACTGGATTTTATATTCACATTCTTTTCATATATTTCTACATCAACCTAAACCTACTTTCAAGCAAATCATTAAACACTTATTTTACGTTGTATCCCGTTTTAGCTGATACCTCCCAAGTATCAATATCGAATTTATCCTTGTATTCCTTGATGGGGCGGTCAGTAGGAACTCTCCTTTAGTTTTACATATCGATTTTGTTGCCAACCACCATCAAGACTATATCATTGAGGTTAAGATTTTCATCTAGATGCTGAAGAAAATACTTGCGAGTCTCATCCAAGATTATACTTGGAGATAGGATTATGGCTAAGTCACATCGTACACGATCAATATTCCGCTGGCTCCTTTGTAGTAGACTTTGCTGAGTGATTTATATCGTTCCTGCCCTGCAGTATCCCAAAGGGTCACTTTGATATTTTGGCTGCGAACCTGAACGACTTTTGAGAGAAACTCTACACCGACGGTTGCCTTCTGACCCTCATTAAACTAATTACGAATGTATCTGGTGGCGATGTTGGTCTTGCCGGTGCCTGTGGATCCTATGATGACAATCTTGAACATATCATAGTCATCGTCCATTGTTATTTTTGCTATAATTTCTGAATAGTAATATGATAATCCTACAAATCATATATTACAAGATAGTTTGCAATATTGTCAATTTATAATTTGTTATAATTGTTGGGTCAGTATGTTAAGTACAAAATTCAATGAATGATGAATGACTAATATAGACAAATGTTACTTTCAATAGAATTAATATTATGTTATAAATTCAGTAACGATTCATTGTTCAAAACTATTATTTATTGTTTTAGGGAATCTTCAATTTAATAGTTTGATTTTTTATGCTATTTTAAGATTTGATACAATAACCTACTAATCTAGAGTTTATAAGCATATGATTAATCAAATATATTGTAAATCAAATGCTTCAAAGACATTTCCACGACTAAACTGTAGATTATGACTCTCACCCTGATTTTACGGGCAGACTTCTTTATTTTTTGGTTCCGTATGTTGTACTCCTTGTGGTCTCATGGATCTATTACAACAAATCCGTTGATGCTCAAATGTTGTTCTCTATCTATCCTTTGCCTGCAGCCACCTCTCAAAAGATCATCTACTTCTTTGTTCTAGGGTTTCTTGCTGCTATTGGTATATATGTGCTCTTAGGAGATTATTGGACCACTTACGCGTGGATACTCTTCGCAGTGGCTAACATTCTCATTGCTCTTTACATTATCCTCTATCAGATTGGGAATGGTTTTCCTCTTTTCCTGACTGCAATTGCTTCAATTGCTTTAGGAGTTGTTTTTCAATGGCTTTTCATTGAAACTGCAAGCCTAAACAGTGATTACGATGATTTAATTATTCGAAATTTTGTGGGAGCAGTGGAAGCTTGGGGAATCTTCTATGCGCTGATTACAGTGGGGCAAGTGTTAGTCCATGACCTTTCATTCAGTAAAAAATGTCAATCTATCTTCTTTTACATAGTAGGAATTCTATTCCTAATCCTACTAACTTTGTGGAACAAACAAACCTACGCCCAATGGAATGAGCTAATAGGATTTATTGTCTGTTCGGTGTTACTCCTCTTGCTAGCTACCTTTCACGTGCAGCAAAATTCAGGCAAATAGATTTTTTGATAACTATCTCCTATCAATCATTGCTATTAATATAAGAATGCAAATTATAAAATATTAGTTCATTATCTTATATTTGCCTTGAGATAACTTATCATTTAACAAAATTAATTGAGCTATTTAATTATTTTAAAAAATGGGTAAAAATATTTTAGTTTATCGGTTTGGTAGAAATAATTTCATGGATATCATTTCATAAGGAAGATTTTCCTTGGATAAACATTACTCCAGAAGCAATAGACAGACCAAACAGACCCAGCATGCAGAAGTCGTTAACGAGAGCTCCAATTAATCGGCCAGCCGGTCCTCCACTTGCGTATCCAGCAGCATAGACGAATCTAAAAATGATTACTGCCAATCCTATTGCTGCTGCGGGTATAGGGAAATATAATCCAGCAATGAATAAGAGCACAAATGTGGTTGGGGCGAATTCTATGAAGTTGTAGTGGGCTCTTTGTGCATTGTTGAATTTGTACCATTGCTCATATGATAACTTTTATGAATACCGACCATTGCCCATGTCTGGATATCCTCCCTTTTCAATGTCCTTTCCGAAGATTTGTTTGTGTTCGACTCCAAAATGTTGACTCATGAATTACTGAGTAAAAAATTAACCTCTTGCTTTGCCTGGAAAAATAAACCCAACGAGTAAAATTTCAAGAGCAATTAATGCTGCAACAATAAGAACCCACCCGTACTATGAAGGCAAATTGAAGGAAAATGTATCAGTAGCAGTGTTCGCAAGGTGTAGAGTTTAGATATGCATTTACATAGATAATTATGACCTTATCTAAACTAAGATATATTGAAGATTCATCAGAAATTAAAAAATTAATTTGAATTTCAACATCTCGAATCTTAAAGAAAGATGGCAAAGAAAAATAGACAGAATACACATTTTATATCAAGCATGCCTGGGACAGTCTTCAAAAGCAAATTAAGTTTTACTTACTATATGAAAAAGGATAGACGATAAATCTCTAGATAAATTAAAATATTAATTCATCTTGATATAATTAAAATATAATCTAACTTTAGATGAACATTAAAATATTGGATATTGGATATTATTAAAGATTATAATAATACAAATGAAAAGGGAATCATTGTATCAATTGATGACTAAGTTAGAACAATTATGGATCTTCAAAATCCTTACTCCTTGCAAATGGATTTATTATCTGTCCTTCATGAATGATTGTTCAACGAGAAATGATTAATTACATTTTATAAAATTGATCTATTATAAATTTACAATAAATATTTTTATTATTTATTTTTTTGCAAAAAGGTCATGAATATCATTTCACAAAGAAGATTTACCTTGAATAAGCATTGCTCCAGAAGCAATAGACAGCCCAAACAGACCCAGTAGGCAGAAGTCGTTTGCAACCGCTCCAAATACTCTCGCACTCGGTCCTCCACTCGAGTACCCAATAGCATAGAAAAATCTAAAAATGATTACTCCCAATCCTATTGCTGCTGCGGGTATCGGGAAATATAATCCAGCAATGAATAAGAACACAAATGTTGTTGGGGCAAATTCTATGAAGTTGTAATGGGCTCTTTGGGCATTGTTGAATTTGTACCATTGCTCGTATGATAACTTTTGCGAGTACCGACCGTTTCCCATGTCGGGATATCCCCCTTTTTCAATTTCCTTCCCGAAGAGTTGTTTGTGCTCGACTCCAAAGTGTTGATTCATGAATTACTGAGTAAAAAATTAGCCTCTCGCTCTGCCCGGAAAGATAAAACCCACCAGCAAAATTTCAAAAGCAATCAATGCTGCAACAATAAGAACCCACCCGTACTATGAAGGTAAAGTAAAGATAAACGCGCCATTTAATGTGTTCTCAAGATGTAGAGTTTACATATACATTTACAAATTATTATTATTAGTGAATTCTTTATTGAGAATTTGTTGAAGATTGATCAGGAATATTAAAATTAATTAAAACTCATATTGTTGAAAGCAGAAAAGGTAACATTAAAATAATAATGCTTAAAATGTAAATTTTATATGAAATCTGAATAATTTAGTCTTCAAAGTAATTGAAGGCTTGCCAGAAATATCCGAATATATGATAAACAATTCATCTATATAAAATATAATCTAACTTTAACTCACCATTTAAATTGGAGAGAAGAAATAGATTAAACAACTCCATATATTTCATTATATCTTGGAATTCTTCTCATCAATAAATATCATTTTCTTTTCATGGACTTAAATTTTTTGTTGTAGCTTTGACTCATCTAAAATTTCTGCAAATTAATTCAATAAAGTTGAACTTATGTCAAAAGATTATAAAAAA
>Ga0302185_10001041_pt1 | contig 20050 bp, 11 predicted proteins | sample II_Bog_E1_1_FD_200231 | JGI IMG/M metagenome (GOLD analysis project Ga0302185, IMG submission 200231) | Peat permafrost microbial communities from Stordalen Mire near Abisko, Sweden - II_Bog_E1_2 | ecosystem: Environmental > Terrestrial > Soil > Wetlands > Peat | place: Sweden: Abisko... | reverse complement strand
GTTTGGAAATGTTGAATGGAAATTTTGTATTATTCTACCAAATAAACCCAAAACTAAATCATAAGCTGAGAGGATAGATAGAATACCTTATTTGCGCCACATCCAAGATTAGCATAGAATAAAAATTAGGCTAGATTTTTAAATTCAAATCACCTGATGAGCTCAAGTATATTTCTGAAAATTAATTTTTTAAGATACAGTAAAGATGCGATATAGCGTTCAAGATCGGGCTCAGTCGAAAGCAAGTTTATCTATAGTTATGGAACAAATCCAATAAGAGAGATATTCAGGATTATAAATATCTACTGGATACTTTGGACTATTAATTAGTCAAATTATAAATTGAGAAAAAACTTAAAAAGTCATCCATGTCGTTTAATTAAGTGTATAAGCTGGAGCAAAGTTGCTTTGACATTCTCAGGACTGATTTATTTAGTAATACAGCTTGCACCGAATCATCAATAAAAAACTATCTTATTTCTCACTTTCTTCTGAGAAAGTTAGCTTTTTTTCGAGATATTCAGCAAAGTGCCAAAAAAATATAAAATGAAGAAAACAAAGTATTTACAATTAATATCCAACAATATTTCTAATGTGTAAAACTGGACCTAAAATCTTGTCTGTTGGATTATGCTTTTAAGATTTGTTTTGAAGACAAAGATCATGCTCATGAGATGAGACTATTTATAAACTCTTTTAAGTTTTCTCTTAGATTAATTTATCTCAATATTTTGACAGATTTAATCATACAGTGCAAGGATAAACTTATTAACTTATTAATAATGATGCCTTAGATGCTTCCATATGTTCACAAGGATATTCCTGATGGTGAAGATTTAAACCTCTATGAAGGCTTATGGAGTTAAATAAAAGCTCAATAATGGAAATCTAGTCTACATTTGTAATAAATAACGACCATCTATAACAAAGATCTCGTCTAGGAAATAACGAAAACAGTGTGGTTTAAGCGGAATCAATACACCCTGCACGATTTGGTGGCCTATTCCAAACATAAAATTATTGAAATTCAAGAATTGAAAAATTCAGATGTTATTTTCTACCACTTCATTGATCAAATATTCGAGCACAACAAATAAATTTAGACTCTAACCTAGATCATATAGTTTTTATAAATAAATTACGAATTACTGCCAGTCCATTTAAAAGGAAAAATCTTTTTATACAAAAAGTTGTATGAATATTTCAAACGTGAAAAGTACTACACTCCAGCCTTATCTCGTCTTAATATATTCTTAAAGCTAAAAGACTATTAATTATTCAAAGAGTTGTTCAGGTATTAAAAAATTAAGAAAGGATGTTTGCTCAAAGATGCCAAATCCATATACGCTTCCATTCCTAACGGGAATTAATTGTATAACTAAGCCTTACTTAATTATTTTACATCTGATCTGTCCGAAGTATCTGATCTAAAGTACATCCTAAATCGGCTGAACAATGAAAAAAGATAATTTCATATTTAGAATGAAAGTATCTATGAAGTGTTGGTGAAGGCGATGCAGATGAAGCTTAAGTTAGGAAGTGACAACGACGTTCCCTTCGAGTAAGTTATGATTTATGTGGAGAACATCCCTTTTTCCAAGAATAACCCAATAATTTAAGACCTAAATACAATTCAGATAATTGGCTAATGCTCGGAGATGTTTACAAAGATGAAATTGAATATGTCATTTTTATAAATAATTTAAAAATGTTAAGACGTTCTTTCTGCAATGATAAATGAACAGATCAAATAAAAAAAAGTTCTTGAGATACAAGATATAGAAGAGTTAAAAGATGTAACATACGCTATCTTGGCATAGATTCAGACCATTAAATAAAAAATTTACAAAGATAAACTGAATAATTTGGCCTATTTTATCTATATCTCGCGGCTTATGGAGTAGCAGTATCTGATTAAATATGCCAAACTCCTACTCTAAGATCAATATCTATTAGAATACTATTCAGTTGACGATAAGATAGTTTAAAACTTAGTCATTTACATGTATAGATGGAAACTCATTAGAGAGCCAGCCTTCATCCACAATTAGCATTATCTTTATTAGTTGCTAACTCTCCTACCATAAGATAATATCTACAAGATTTATTTTCAAGCAGAAATAGAGTTTTCCATAATGTTGTCAACTCCTGAACATCCTATTTAGTTTAAGGCAGCCACCATTGATTAAAATCCAGTTGAAAACGACGAAAACAAAAACTAAAATTTAATTACGACCAAATAAATCGTATAAATTGTCAATAAATTGCCCACTGAATTTATAGCCACCTTAAATTTATAACGAATGCATGAACTTACTAAAACGATCCAATAGCTTTGTTTTACTGAATAAAATTATGTAAAGATGACGAACTTGGTTTAAATATATGAAGCTGTTATTATTCGGCTGATAAATCTAAAGAGTATTCGACTTGTGCTGCTGAAGATTAGAAAGTTAATCTAACTGTACGGGGAATAATAAAATTATTCGATTGTGTATTGCTACATAATCCTGAACATCATTATGGGAGAAATTGCTTAGAATCACAAAAAAGATATGGCTAAAATTGCATTTTATACTTTTAATCACCCCCTCAAACTGATATCAATTATTTAACAACTTATCAACAATAAATTCTCGAATGATGAAGAAGCAGATTTCATCAAAAAATAACTCAATTCTATCAAGCCGTACAAGTGCTACGACAAGGACAATTTATTATTGGAAGAAGAGATCACCAAGAAAATCAATGAAAAGGAAGGAAAGTATTACCACAAATTTGAAGAACTCATTTTTCAAACGTGGGTGCATCTTTGCAACAATCGTGAAGATTTCAATAAAAATTTAGAGTATACCCTCTATTATATCTGCTTACTCCACAACCCTTATGCCTTAGCCAAATTTTTACATGTCCTTCAAGACACTATCAATATCAGGGTGCTCAGATCTTACCTCAGCTACATTTTTAGGTAGGAAATCTTCAATGGAATCAATGTATTATATTTTTCAAGAAGAATGTTTATAATTGTATTGGATAGCGTCATGGAGAATATTCCCATTGAGTTTGTCATCAGTCAGTACAGAGGAGTTGACATTAAGGAAACGGAAATTTATCCTGAATTAGCTAAAAACATAGAAGAGGTCAATCCCTATGCTGCCAAGTTAGGGAAGTCCATAAAGGCGTTTTCCAACAAAATAGAGTCTCTCAAAAAATCAGAACCCGAAGAAAGTACCAAAAAGAAAAAGAGAATTGAGGCTTTGCTCAGCAGTGAGGCCAGTATCAATGAAAAATAAATTTCATAATACCCTTTTAACGACTCAGATGACAATTACGAAGGAGATCCAGTCGATGAGGTTCATAACTATGTTCATTCTCCTAATAAAGTGAAAAGAAAGCCATCCAGAATATTTGATGCAAACAGAGAACGAAAAATGCTGATGGAAAGAAAAAATAAGAATTTGTTCCTTTCCTGCAACGGGAAAGAAGAGTTTTAAGTTAGGAGGAATAGCTCATCTAACTATCTGCAAAATTTGATGAAATCAATGTAGTGCAACAAGATCAGGAAGGGAAGTGAGGGACCCAGCAAACTAGGGAGGATATTAGATCGAATTGACAGGGCTGATAGCAATCCTGCAGCCAGCTTGGAATAGCATTCCATTATGGATGCACCCTCTCAAACCCAGGATGATTTTTTAGTCAACAACATGGAACCTATGGTTTTAGAGCAAAAGACATCAGAAGAGGAAAACATTTTGTGCAGTGCCAAAAGCTGCAATCCTTTTCCTACACTTGAAATTGATTTCTAGCTTGACAGTCCGGTCAAAATCAAAACATTTCCTCAAAATTAAACCAAAGATATGCCCTCGAACTCGATAGGAGATTTTTTATAACAAGAGGAATGTGTGTTCAAGATCCATATAAATGAGGTCAACGATGAAGAATATACTCCTGTGTTTGAGTTAAGTAGGCAGTTGCTAAGGGATTATGGAGGTAATGAAGCTAAGCCAATATTTGACCTATCCTTAATTGCAGCATAAGAATAAAAATAGTTTGGCCGATTTGAGTAATATTTAAAGGAGCTTATTGTATGGATATATGAGAGCAATGAGAAGAGTGTGTCATTTCTGCTATCATTAATAAAGCAAATAGTTCATGGCTACTCTGGCATGCTACAAGCTTCTAGCTAATTCCTTTAATACTTTATTTCTTTATAGAGTTATAACATTAAGTACAAATACAATCTTCCGATCCGGCAAATGTTTCCCATCTAGGGCATATTTTTAAATTCAACAGACCCAAAACTTTTGTTCTCGTTCTCTAAAGACTATATCTTGAAGCATGTCGATTTTGGAAATATTCTCCTTGTAGCTAAGTTACTCCACTTTTCATTAAAGCGAAGTGAGATGAAAGATTAGCTGTATTTCGCATACTTAGTAACAGCAATTGACAACTACGGGAACGACAATGAAACTTCTGAATAAGAACTTACCATGCAGAAGCAAAGAATTGGGGGAATCATCGATCAAATCGCAACAGTCAACATTTTTGTTGAAAGAGGCTAACTGTTGCTGATGAAAATTAACAACTTAAAAAGGAAGAAAGAAGTGATTCAGCTTATCAAGGACACTCTGTCAAAGCGAAAGAACTACGATACTTTCAATGAGTTCTGCATCAAATTTAAGAACGCTTGATCATAAATGAATTTATGACTTCTCAGTCAATATATAATGAAATAACAACTATTCTAAAAGATGGAAGAAGACGAACTGCCTTGCAGTAACTGCCAAAATATGTTTGCAGCTGCAAAAATTGAATTGCATTAGGCCTACTGTCGACGGAATATCCATAAATGCAAATTTTGTAGCCTTATGGTCGATGTCAATGATCAAGAAACTCATAATGTATCCATATTATAAATCAAGAATGAATATCATGCTTTAAAACCTTGCCCTTATTGCTAAGTTTCTTTCAGTTAACCTGAAATGATACTTCATTAGTCCATCTGTTCTAGCCGCCCCATTTAATGCCATTTTTGCCAATATATTGTTGCTTTTAAAGATATGGTAAAACATAAGAAGGCTTGCCTATCACGGACAATTTTATGCTAAATTTGCAGAAAATACATTAAAATTAGCCTCCAGGAGGAGCATATGATTTAGTGCCGAGGACCATAAATGAGGAGAAACGAATCTTATCAGGAAATAGTTGGATATCCAAACCGCATAATTCGCAATCGAATGAACAGTAACTAGCATATCAAGAAGTAGTTTAATGAATTGATATCGCCACGCATGCCTAAGTTACCTGTAAAGAAGTAGCATATTATAATTGAACCTTAGATCATCAGCCAGTATGTTGATCCTGTACCTCTATCGATTCGTCTTGCGCAGCGTGCAAAGTAACTATTCCCAAAAAGGACAAGTACTGATAAAAAATGTTTGTTTTAATTTATATCTCTATTGAGGTGTCTTCAAATCCGCAAGAAATATGATCTATCAATTTATTGTCAATTGTCTATGCCTAATATTGTTAGATATTTTTAATGGATGCAAATGAGGGATATATCATCTGTACTGACCAACATTTTGTAAACGCCTTTTAAGCTCTTCCTCACTGATGGGCTGGTTCACTTTCACATCTTCGAAAGTTCTGACAGATACGTATCTTCTAGGGTCGAACTCGGCTGGCTTTTGAGTGTAGACATGTCCTCGAGATCTCTCAACTTCGTATTGCTTGAGCTAATATAAGAAATCTTTTACCAATGGCTGCACTTAAATTTGTCGGCCGTCGACCACCTGATTGGAAGGAAGGTAATCAGAGTGAGGGACGTAGGTTGGAATGAACTCGTTGAGTCTGTGAGGTAGATACGACATTGTTTTAAATAAATTTTATGAATGACAATAAAATGTGAATGCATTAAACTCTAAAATAGTTTAATTTGATATATTGGCAGAAAGGCTGAATTATTTATATCTTGAGCGAAGCACGCAAGAAAGATGCTTTCAAAAATACATTTTTCTGATTTGTATTATATCAGGCGAATCTTCTTTTTCAATATTTTTGGATAATTTCATTGTGTATAGTGATCTGCATGGATCAATTAAATTAAATTTTTGCTCTTTGTAAATTTAAATATTTTTGTATTTTACCTTGAATAACTTTAAATCTTCATGCCATTTATAAAAATAGTCATGGCCCTATCTTATTTACCTTTAGTGCTCAGCGCTCATCTAGTTTTTGCATTCAATGCAAGTTACAAATCAACCAATTACAACTAAATCTTAGATCATTGAAATATCCAACAAAATTACAGATTAAATTAAAAAAGAAATTGATTGCGCTGGAGAGTCAACTGATATAGTTCCACAGGAGTCAAAAACTGAATAATTTTGGAGTACAGGCGAAGATATATTCAATTAATTAGGTGACGAGTATGATTTGGAATTGAACAATGGGCAAATGAAGTCATCTGAAAGTGACCATTGGTCCCAAAACTAAAAAATAGAATGGGGGTCATCTCAACAAAGAAAGAAAAAGAAGTTCTTGTAAAAGAAGGAGATTCTTGAACTGAGAGATATCTTTTAATAGCATCCAGATCCAACCATCCAAAGCGAGCATTCCAGCTAAAATTTAGCAAAAAAGTACAATGTCTGTCGCTAAACTATATCTCGATTGCGTTCTGCGTTCTTTAGGGATCCAACTTTGCGTCAGTTTCTATAAAAGGACACAAAGACGTCAGCAACAGGCAGAATTAAAGGGTCAATGAATCAAAGCACTAAAGTAGTGAGAACCTTAATCTATAATGAACTGGCAACCAATCGATATATAACTAGGAAAGAGTTACAGCAGGCAATAATGGGCAACCTGGCAACGATGGAGTTGAGTATAAAAGTACCGACCCTAAAAACGATTAGTAAGATATTAAAGTCACTGAATATCGTAAGGAAGAGGATTAGACAAGTGCCTAAAACTAGAAATGAACCCGATATCATCTAAAAAAGATTTAATTTTTGTCAGCAATATATCCTCATTTCAAAGACTAATGCGGACATTATCTTCTACGATTCCAGGGCATTTGATATTGCACAGCCATCAAGTTTCGCCTGGATCGAGAGAGGAACAGATCCACAATACGAAAAACCTTCCTCGAAAGGAATCAAGGTTTCCCTCCTGACTGCAATCAGTAGAGGCGGTATCATAGAGTGGGAAACTAGAGTAGGCAACTATTCAACTACATAATTTACTCGAGTCTCCATGAAGATATTAACAAGTGTATAGTCTCGCTCTAAAAATGAAGAAAAGTACTTGGTGCTAAACGGGGCAAAGACTCATTGCTAAATGGCATTGAAACAGATATTGAATGAGCAAAGATATAAGTTAGTATACTTGCCGGCGTACTGCCCGCAGCTAAATGCTATACATTCATCACAAATTCGCTAAAATATGGTGAACAGACGAAATGAGTCTGTTCTTGTTAAATATGTGAAGTATCTCCTAGATGATATGAAAATAAGTTTATTGTATCAAAATGCTTGCTGTCCCTCCATCTTTCTTTTGAAATCAGTCAAAAACTGATAGTTTGACATGTAGCTGAAATACATTGCCTCCACTCTATGAAGCTAATTTTCAATCAGTGTTGTTAAAGAATTGGCATTTTTGAATTTTAGATTTTTACGATTCATGACTCCAAGAATATAGGCCAATCGGTTCGTATATTCCAAATGGTGAATATCCTCTAAAGCAAGCCCTTATTTGGCTTTTCCAAACAATATTTATATTTCTAAAAATTTGCTGTCTGGTAAAGTCTTAAAACTGGGTTCATTACAGCGTATACTGAGTGAATGCAAAGCATCATAGATTTAATCGATGAGTTTGAGTTTGCAACCTTTGCTGGATTGGTGATTGGGTGGTATTTCGTCCTCAGAATCGCTTGAGGATATGTGCTGTCTGCATAAAATTCTCTTGTTTGGATACTGGCTTTCCATATTGTCTTTTTTCATGATGAGGTTGAAGTAATCGTATAAGTATAACAACAGAAATTCCCAATTTCATATATATGATCTTATATTTTAGCTGACAGGATAATTAAAACATAAAATTGATGACTATTTATCTGATCATCTATAATATTTTCATATTGATGATGATAAAAATCAAAGAAGATAATCGTAAATGCGATATTGAGCCCTTCAAGTAGAAAGTAGAAGGTGCTCAGTGAAATTCTTTGTCCTGATGGCTAATGTCTCATGGTTGATTTAAAATATATCTTTGCTTGCTACCTTTTCAAAGGCACTCTAATTTATTATAAACACTCGTTAAAAATTTAAAATGCATAAGCCCGACTTTACGGAATAGTCTGGAAATATACTTCCCAAAGACTCATCAAAGAGTAGACATAAAATGAAATAAAGTTTGCCAAAATGTAAATAAAGCGATTCGCAGTGTTTAAATCAAAGTGAACTCAAGCACATGAACGCTATTAAACCATATTGCAGTAAGTAGCGTATCAGTTCACGTCGATAGAGTCGGCAGAATAAATCTCCATATGAGCTTAGCAGATCGAAAAGCAGACGGTTTGATAACAGCAGTAGAAAGAATGAGGACAATTTAGGGGAAAGGCAAATGAGTGAAATGTACAGCGAGTTGATCAGTTTAAAATCAGAGTACAAGACCTTAAAGGGCAGTTATAATATGCTGATAGTGTAGAAAAATCAATTAGCATTAAGAGAAAAGAAGGAAAAGGATGAAATGATGGTTGAAAAGGATCGTTGGATAAATTAGACATAGAAAAGCAAAAGGACCATCAACCACCTTCAACAGGAAATATAACGTATTAAAAAGTAGTGCTATAAAATAGTGGAGCTAGAGAGATTTAAATTGAACAAAATAGAACAAACCCTGCAGGAAAAAGGTAATTGACTTCATATTTAGATCTTATGATCGCTTATCTTCGAAATTAACTGGAGACAATCAAGAAGGGCACCCCATAGATAAGTCGTCCTTTGTCTTTTTTACAAAATAGTCAGCCAGTCTTAGGCTTTGACTATTTTACCAAGCCAAACTCTAACATTTCTGCTTTAAGTAATATCGCAGCTGAAATTGATATCTCTAAGCATCAACTTCGTTTGGAGGAGGACTCTTTAAGTTTTAGTAGGGATAAATCCAAAGAGATGGACAGCATCATTCATAGCTTTTTAAGCAATCACGATCAATCTCAGACGCACCCACAGATCGACCATAATTTCGTTAAAAAGGAAAAAATGTTAATTAACTCATTAGAATAAAGTCCAATGTACGGGATTACTTATTTAGAGAGCACGAAGAGGATGACGAAGAAAAGAGTTAGAAAGACTTACCTTCGGCTAAAAAATCCTATCATGAATAAAAAGAGTACATAGTGAAAAGCAAAGAGACGATTAATGTAAAGCATAAAAATGAAAGTAAAAGTAAAATCACCCAGAAGAAGTTATAAATAATAACGGGAGATTAGAATATAGATACAAACAACAACAATGAAGAAATATGCAACGATACTAAGCGTAAAATGATGAGCAACAGTGGTGCACTATCCTTTAAGCAAAAGAAGAAAATGACTGCTAAGAAGTACATCAATAAAACATGACAACAGTCCATATCCAAATGATTTATCAAATCTTTATTATTATAGAGGTCATTATATGTAATTTGCCACATACAAAATATTATAAATCAACCATAGCGCTCGAAATGTTTGTGGTTTAATTCATAAGTGAGATTTCATTTGCGTTGTTTTTGATTTTAGGTTTAAGCTATCCGATGTGATATAATTCTATAGTTAAATACAGATGCGAAGAGACCTCGGCTATGATTATCTTGCAAAGTTATTAATCATTGGAGATAGTGGAGTTGGAAAGACCAACATCCTCCTTCGTTTTTGTTAAAATAACTTTCTTACCTCTCACCTCACCACTATCGGTATCCCATATCTCATCCAGGAATTGACTTCAAAATAAAAACTGTGGAAATAGATAATAAAAAAATTCGGTTGCAAATCTGGGATACTGCTGGGCAGGAAAGATTTAAGACAATCACACAAACCTATTACAAAGGCTCTATGGGAATTGTGATGACTTATTCTATCACGGACTTAGCTTCCTTCCACGCCTTATAGAACTGGCTGAGGCAGATAAAGTTGCACGCTAACTAAGACGTGGTTAAAATATTAGTCGGAAATAAATCAGATAGCGCTGAGAGAAAAGTTTCCTATGAAGATGGCAAGAGGATGGCCTAACAGTTCGGTGTTTAATTTTTTGAGGTGAGTGCAAAGGATAATAAGAACATAACTGATATGTTTAACTTCATGGCCAAGGAAATTAAAAACAAAATATTGAACTCTGAGATTCCCATCCAAACCAACCCATCTCGAACATTAGAGTCAAGTGAAAGATCTGGCAATAGTAAGCGCGTTTGCTGCTGATTTTGTATTTTAAGATGGCCCTTAGACTATTTACCAATGTAATATAATAGAAAAGATAGCAAAAATACAGTAGTCGCTATGTTCAAAGATATCCGCAATATAAAACGGTTTCAATCCTATACCATCAATAAAGATGTAATGGGCAGTGCTAAAGATTTAAAAAATGTACGCAGTACAAAGCTAATTGACTTGACAAGTTTCATGGATGTATGCAAAAGTATATTTAGAACAAAAACGAGAAAATGAAGAATATTGACGTCAAGTTAGAAATGCATAATACGGAAATTCAGAAGAACCATGACATCATTGACCAACTCAATCATAACTTTGCCAACCTGAAGGAGCATCTAGACAAAGAACGGGAAGCCACGTTGGCAGAAGTCAAGAAAAATAGATTGTTAAGAGAGTAGAATGACAAAAATAACAAAATGTTAAGACTCAAGAACTCCAAGTTCATAATCTTCTATATAGAATATAGGAGTATTTTAACAGAATATCTGAGCTTTAAAAATAAAATTAAGACCTCCAACTTAAAACAATCAAAATCGACGAATATTTGAAAACAATCACAGCTTTAAAGGATCAAATCGCTTCTATGCAGGAGAAAATTAATAATTTAACTGTCACAATCACAGAAAAGGATCAAGAAGTAAAAAAACAAAAGGAAAAAAATGAACATATGCAAGCTATCAAGGGGAAATAGTTAACTCTAAATTAAAAATTGATGTCAAAGGATACTATCATTGACAATCTCAAACAAACCATTAAAGATCTTACCTTGCAAGCCAGCAAAAATTTATAAGAAAAAAATACAATTTCATCCAAATTACTGAAATTTGAGGCAGAAATTAATAGGCATAAGGAGGCTGCTAAGACATTAAGTACGACAATACAAGCATTAGGATTGAAATAAAATGCATATAAATATAAACTATAAAGTTTATAAATGAGCTCCAAAGAGAGTTAAGCCAAAGCAAAGTTAAAGGAATAGTAATAATCCAGTCTTAGAGTCAAGTTTAATGAACTGAAATCGAAATTCAATGACTTAAGTATTCTACATGATGAGAAATAAAAGGAAATTGCCATAAAGGATAATAAAATTGACAAGATGAACAATAAAAATAGACAATTGTAAAGTTGCATCGGAGATAATTACAAAGAAAAAGATAAACTCAAAACTTTTTAGGATAAATTTACAACTTTAACAAAGAAAATGTAAATCCTTCAAAATGCCTATTACAGCATTGCTCCTCAAATTCAATGTCCTTTTGGGCATGAGTTGAAAAATGCTGTCACAATTATCCCATGTGGGCACAACTACTGTCTGAATTGCAAGAAGGGTTACAGTAAGGACTGTGTTCAATGTAATGGAAAGCTAAAGATAGAGGCAGTTTATCGAAATGAGCTGATGGATGATATTATTGGAATGGTGGGAGCCATTAAACATATTATTGAAGTTCTTCAATGAAAACCTTCTTTTGATATATATTCAATTTAAATTCCAAACACTGTGTTAATATTTTCTTAATTGAATTGAATTCAAGCCAAATCAGCTCCAATGCTGGTTTCCAAATAAAGGACCAGCTATTCAGCTCTGTTATCATCCTTGAAATATATTTTTTGCTTGTTTTCACTGTCGAAGATAATGCCTTTTACAAATTCATTCAAATTTACGCAGCCTTGACCTTCAAATTAAGCAGTTGTGTTAACTACTTTAAATTTGTTGATTATTTCCAGAGTCTCTTTATCGTAATAGATTAAGTTTCCAGAAACCGTTCGCACCAACTCCTCATTCGAGAATTTCAGGGGAAAGGATTTTACGAGAGTTCCCTTCAAAAATTCAGAAATATCACCAATGATATCTTCGAAGTATTACTGAGTTAAAAATTATTCATAATCTTTTGCTCTGATCAAAGTCAAAGATGATCTATTTCTAAAGTTGACAATGCCAAGAATATAGTCATTATCGAGTGGAGTACACAGCTTTTCGAAGTCATAAGTGGCTTAAATTTGTTATTTAAGTGCTTCAATGAAGTTTGACTTCTTTTTTTGTAGCTGATAAATAGTGTTATTGAAATTCTTGTAGTTTGAAAGGATGGATTACAGTTAGGATATGAGTGCATAATCAGCATTCATAACAGCTTTTCTCAAGTTATAGATTTCCCTCCCCCAATCAAGAATAGCGAGTCTAAGTTATCTTTATTCTCTGACGAATTTAGTCATTTCAATAAACAAATCCTCCTCGATCTCAGTACCAAATCTACCTTTTGTATATAACTTCGTAATTTTGTCAATTCTCTTGATGAACTTTTTCTCAATATCAAAAAAGGTTTATGATTTGGCCTTGGCTTTGCCCAAAAATGATGCTGCAGACCCCCAATAATGTATGATAGCCTTATCAATCTTGGCTATGACAGTCTCCTTGATGACCTTTTCCAATCTGCTCATATCGTTTCCTGTACTCTTTCTCAAATTGATCAATCTCTAAAAACCTGTTTTAAGTTAAACCCTTAAATTGACAATGATGCTTTCTGATTCTTCTCTTTGAGGTATTTAATATTTATAGCTTCTCTCGTGAAAATCCTCACAAATAGAAGCATAATCTTTAAAATACTCCTTGAGAAGGATGATAAGTTTTGCCTTGGATTCCTTGCATTGCTCAATTGAAGTGTAAACGCTAGTGAGCACACCTTTGCGAGCGACCATATGCCTTCCATATTTACTGATTTGATTGAAGAAAAAATCATAAGTTCCTCCTATACGTTGCATCTCAGCTTATTTAATAATCCATTGCTTTTCAACCTGCTCAATAATGGGATCATCTTCTTTTTTCGGGTTAGGATCAACAACTTGGGGTTCTTCAATGACTTATTTGTTGACAGGTTAGGATTTGACAGGGATAGATTCTATCATTTAATCGAATAAGACAAACTCCTTCATGTTGACTTAGGCTGAAGGTTCCTTCAAATTTGAAAAGCTACTGTCGGCTGGATGTTTATTATTTTTGATGACTTCTTCATACTTAAATTAAGATGTTTCTTCTTTCTTGTGTTCAGAGTTGTTATCTTAACTCATTTTACTTTCCTATTTAAATATAGACCAAAGATATATTTAAATTTAGAATGAAGTAGTATGACTAATATAATCATTAGCCAAAATAATTAGTTCATAGAAGAAATTTTACGAAACGGCTGAGCAGATTTTCATTTTACAATTTATAACAACTCTTTTCCATAAATAAAGATAAACTATCATCCAAACCTGAACTAAAATCTTTGATTACCGCCACCCATTCCACCCATACCACCCATACCACCCATACCGCCCATACCTCCCATACCGCCCATACCGCCTCCACCACCAAAGAACATTTGGAATATTTCAGTGGGATCAACACCGCCCATACCTCCAAATCCTTGTCCCTGATCGCCATCATAGTCAATTTGCCCATTATCGTACATTTGCTTTTTCTTTGGATCAGACAAGCAACCATAAGCTTCAGCAACCTCCTTAAACTTTTTGGAAGTTTCTTCCTGTTGAGCTTCTGTTTCTGATCTATTTCTGTCAGGGTGATATTTTAATGCTAGTCCTCTGTATGCCTTTTTAATCTACTGATCACTTGCATTTCTATCGATTTCTAAGATCTTATAATAGTCTTTCTTTTTGGATTACTTCTCTTTTTTTTGGGCCTCCTTTATCTTGGCGCTTAGGTCAGCATTGGGATCAATCTCTTGAATTTTGTTATAGTCCATGATGGCAGCAGTGTACTCTCCCCTCTCCATATTAAGATCAGCTCTTCTGATGAGTGACTTATCGTAATTAGGATTCAATTCGAGAGATTTATTAAGATCGTCTAAAGCTTTGAACGTTTCCTTTCTTTTCATGAAAGTCAAAGCTCTATTTGAGTATATAATAGCATTTAATTTTTTGTTGGAAGGATCTAAATTAATTGCCTCCGTATACTTGTGTTCTGCCTATTAATACTTCGCATTCTTAATAAATTCATTACCCTCTTACTTTAACTTTTAACAATGCTTGGAGGTGTTCAAAGCAAGTCTGCATTTTTTATGGTCAGGGTCTAGCCTCATCCCTTCAACAAAAAACTTTTTGGCTCTTGCACTCTCACCGCCATAAAGTTCAATGATTCCTTTGAGATACCAAAAATCTGGACTTTGTTGATCAAATCCGACTCGAATAGTCTTGACTAAAGTCATGGCCTCTATTGTATCTCCCGTTTTAGCCAAGCACTCAACCTTAAACTCTTTCAATTTTTAATTATTTATCTTTTGCACAAGATAATTTATGCAGGAAAGAGCTTCAGTAAAATTATTCTATTCAAAAGCAACCATAAATCTATCGTAGTTTGATTTTAAACTTTCGGCTTCCTCAAGTTAGTTTCGAATCGCAACTTCCTTTTCAGCCTCCAATGCAATTTTAAAAGAATTAACGGCTTCATTAAATCTAAGGATTTGCTAGCATGCCATTCCCTTTCTTCGAAGAGCCTTAGCGAATTTGGGCTTAATTGCGATGCTTGCTTAGCAATCAGAGATGCATTTGAGATAGTCTCCGATATTATAGTAAGAAGTGGCACGATTAGAGTAGTAGCTATGTTCCTTAGGATTAATCTTGATAGCTTCCGAGTAAGCGTGAATGGCTTTGTCATAATCTTTGGCAGAGAAGGCAGTGTTGCCTTCCTTTTTCCAATCCTCTGCATTTTTTTATTTATTCATCTTGTACTTATTATTTTATGCAAGAATAATGACTTTTTGATATTTAACTCTAGAACATTCTAGAACGTTCGAAACACAACAAATTCTTTATTTACTTTTAATTATATTCAATTTTTTGCAGATAACTCAGTAAAATATCTTAAAATAAGCCATTACATATTTGATTCTTTTGTCCTTATTTTGCAAATTTATAAATATTTGGATGCTGTAATGAGTGGAATTAATTCATTTGTTCATTTACATATTATAGCTATTAATTTAATCTAAAGACAATAATGCAAGGCACTTTTAAAAATCAACTTAATGACGGATGGGAGAAGTTCTAAAAACTAAAGAAATAATTGGCAATAGTAAAGGATATGACCAATAATCCAAAAAAATATACCAAGAGTGCTCTAAAGATTAAAACCATTGCTGAGACAATTTAAAACATTAAAAAAGGACAAACCATTCCTGTAGAGTAAGATTATTCAATTTTCAATGAACCTCTGAGATAGGATTAAGTCCATTAAGTGTTAAGGTTTTCCATTTATAAGGACGCAAAATTGTAACATACTATTCCAGAAAAGAAGCCAAAGATAGCTGAGGGGATTCAGGAAACTCAATATCTTCCTAATACATTTTCAAATAAAAGTTGGCATTCCTTATAAAAATACTAAGACTCAATTGGACTTATTAAAGCGCTCTGGATCTATAATTCACAGATATGCTTTGTTAATTATGGAACAGCCTTTGCTAAATGCTCTAACATAATTGTGACTGCTGGTCACAATATTTTTTACTAAAAATACGGCGCATATGCGACTTAAATAGAATTTTACCCCGGAGTATCTTTTTCGTGCATTAATAAATCAACAAAGATCTATAGATCAGAGAAGAAATGTTTTTTTAAGAACCAAAGACCAAAGAAGTCGATGGCTTAAAAGCCTTTAAGATAAGAGTTAGCGATGATACTACTTAAAGACAAGCTTTAGTGCAAATAATATCTTAAAATTGGAATCTCTAAAAATGAGTTAATTAAATCTAATTTGGCTGTTGTTGGGTATCCTAGTAAATAATTTTAAAATTCGGTTAATTTGTAAAATATTTAAGTAAGAAGGTAAGTATTGACAGGTCAGTGCCAGAGAATTAACGGCCATATAATTTAGCATAATATACCAGGCGCATAGATAGGGCATAGCGGAGGTCCTATTATTGCCATAAATGAATCGGCTGTTGTAGGTATTAATACACACAAGGGAAAGTCAAAATTTAGTCAAGGGCTATTTTTTGATTAATAAATAATCAAGCAAGTGGATGAATATGAAAAAACACTTAAAACATCCCAGTAAGTTATCAAGTATTGCAATGCAAAACAAAGAATTGTTATAGGATCTAAGGGTCAAAAAATATCTGGAGAGTATATCAATGAAATAATTTGATACATATATATTTGATAAGTTCAATACAATAAAACTATTAACTTGAGTAAATGTAAACATTTTTCGAAATAAATGTAGATAATCATCGTCGAGTCGTCATCAGCTAATAAAATTCGTCTGCAGATACTAGTCCATCTTTATTAAAATCTGCTCGCGTGATCATATCCTGCAAATCTTATTAAGTCAAATCCTCTCCTAATTATAGGGCTAACCTCCTCAGATCTCTAACACTGATGAAGCCCGTCTTATCTGTATCGAACAAACTGAATATTTTATCGATGTTTTCTCTGATATCATCCTCGAGAAGTTTTGGAGTGAGAAGGTGGATGAACTGTTCAAAGGTGATGTTTCCTGCTCCCTATGCGTCGAGATCCAAAATGACCTGATAGATAGGTTCGTTGCGCGCATTTGGGCCTAAAGCTCCAAGAGCACTTTTGAGTTCTGAATGAAATGATTTTTACCTTTGGGATTGATGGAGCCAACGTGCTCCTTATCGTACATATCAAAGGATTCCTTGATTTCCAGAATATCATTCTAAGTGAGTCCTGGTCGTTCATAGGGTCTAGTATCGAACTTAGGCTTAATCTGTGCCTGTTGAGCAGTTTTGTTTTTACTCATCTGGATAAAATAATAATGTAATAAGACAAATCCAGTGCAATGCGATAAATTTTAATTAAATCTAATGCACAATTAGCAAAAATAAATAGAGTCTTTTGAAGTGATTATTTTATTTGAGAATTATTGTTATAAATTAATCCATATTGTTGTTGAGTAATAATAAAATGGAGCCAAAAATCTAGAATTAGAACCAACCAAGTAAGGCACTCACCATCGTCATTCCCTCTTACAAGAAACAAATCGATAGTATCGAGAGCTAACTTGCCAAGAATTTGGCTGATGGGCAAGACAAGATCGAGGATGTTGTTTCGATCAAAATCGAGGGCAATTCATATTCCAAACAATTTTGCCAAACCTTTGGAGGAATTCTCAAAAAAGCTAAAAACATTAAGGTAAGAGTTTATATATGCAGGATCTCAACATTAACGACATCTTTGTAGCTAGGGGTAAATTAGAGATACCTGAGTCCATCTTATCAATCAGTCAAGGATTGCAGGGAAGTGGACTTTTGAGACTCGATATCAGTAATAATGCAGTTAACGTGTACGGAGCTGAAAATCTATTGCAATATTTGAAGCAAGCATCTACACTTCAAGTGCTGTTGATTAGCAATTGTGGACTCGGTCCACTTGGGGTGGCTCATATCGCCGAGGGATTAAAGGGAACTCCTCATCTTCGTATTTTCTCAATTGGGAGAAACAGAATGGAAAATCCAGGTATTCTGAGCATTTCGAACAGTTTGCAATATGTGCCTTTGCTTGAAGAGCTCTACGTTTATCAAAATACCCTCAAGGAGGAAGGACTGAAGGAACTGTTTAAACATTTGAGAATTCATTGCAAAAATGTCACCTCTCTGGATATAAACGACAACTTTGTGAGAAAGACTGCGACTACAGAACTCAGTTTACTTTTGTAGGAAAATCTATCACTGAGAAATCTCAACTTGTCCGATTGTTTGCACCCTGGATAAAATGAAGAAGTTGTAATTGCTTTTTAAGTACTGTTTTTAAGATTTAGAAATCTTCTAATAGACAATGGGAGAGACTCGGATACAACTATGCTTAACTTGATGAGGATCTCGCCAAAAGATTGCTAAAAGTGCTGAAAGAGTGTCCCCTCAAGAAGCTAGACATTATTGGCAATTAATTCGATGAAGATCTGCAGGAAACCTTTACTAAAACATTTGAAGCTGGCGTTATTTCTAGTTTCGAAGACGAAGAGGAAGAGGAAGTTATGAGATTGTTCGAGGAATTAAAAATATGATCTGTTGTTTATTGATCTCCTTCTTAACTATATTATGAGCTTTAATATATTTTATTGGATCCTTATTTTATTACATTCCGCTTGGGCAAATTTAGCTGGTATAATTTCTTCTCTGTAAATTAGTTCTATGAAATATACAAAATCTTCTTATAGTCTTCATTGTGATTCCACTAATATCCTTACACCTCAATCGACCAATCAGCCTTTTGGAAGCAACTGGCGCATTCAATTGAAGAAACCTTTCTTTTTTAAGAAATAGTCTGAAAACATTTATAATGTAAGAGGCAGACTGAACTCCCTGCGATAACAAATACAGCAAATATAATAATAGAATAAATCTGTTGACTTCCTAAACAAAGTAGCAATTGTCTTTAATATAGCAATTACGATTGAATATTGGATATTTGAAAGAATAGTATCTAGATCATGGATTGAAAAATGTGGAGCTAAAGCTTGATACAATTATAAAGGAGTTGAAGAAAAAGGTTACTATTAGGACAAGATCAGATCTGCTTGTATACGGATCTATTCAGCAAATACTCGAGAGTTAATACAAAAATCATCAATAGCTTAAAGGAAAATTGAGGTAAGTCGAGGAAAGGGTAGAATTGTTGTAAAATATTATGGGAGTTAATCTCGATATCCCCCAACCACAGGTAGAAAATTAGCAAAATTAATATTATTCGTCGACTTGATTAAATTTTACTCTAAATTGCTATAGATTTGCTTCAATTCATATTTAATAAAAGGCTTTTCTAAGTTATATGCTATCTGTAGTTTTAACTGGGACGTTAAAGCATAAATATATCATATCAGAAATCGCTTTTTTAACAAACCTAAACCAACTCCAGCTGTCAGTCCTCCTAAGTTTTTGCAGCTGGAATCAGATACTATGAAAAACATAGTTGCACAAATAAGAAGCATCCAGGATTTAAAAGGGATAATAAAATTAAAGAGAGTTGTCGATGGATTTTGCATTATTATAAACGATACAAATGCAGAAATCGAGGGGTCAGCCCCTACTTTTGGTACTGGAATTGTATCGTAGGGCATTAAATAGTTCATAGCAAGGGATCCTGCTAAAGCGCCAGCTAAATATAGTCCCCATACATATCTACCTCCGTATCTTTATGCAATTTGTTTTCCTGTTATGTGTAAAGCAAGCATGTCGATTGCTGAATAACCGACTAAATACCAAAATGCAATGTTGAAAAATGAGAAAAAGCATAAGTGAATAAAGTGTACAATCGATAATCACGGATGTTCTTTCTTTCAAAAGAGAAGTGATTAACCAAAAAACTCTCAGAAACTCCCTTAATGTTCCATGATATCTAAATGAAAGCAGGTGTACTAGTAAGAGAGAATTTATGAGAGTTATTTTGCCTGTGGGTGTTGCCAAATACTTTAGAAAGGGAGTTCCCACATAGTGGTTAAAGTTGGATTTAAAATTGTTGAAGAAGCTTCTCATAACTAAATATCTATTGATTTTATGAATAGTGTATTTTGCTAAATATTATTAATATAACAACAGAAAAAGAATAAATTATAAAAAATATGATATC
>Ga0302185_10001038_pt1 | contig 20103 bp, 14 predicted proteins | sample II_Bog_E1_1_FD_200231 | JGI IMG/M metagenome (GOLD analysis project Ga0302185, IMG submission 200231) | Peat permafrost microbial communities from Stordalen Mire near Abisko, Sweden - II_Bog_E1_2 | ecosystem: Environmental > Terrestrial > Soil > Wetlands > Peat | place: Sweden: Abisko... | reverse complement strand
AATTTAATTCCAGGTGCGCAATTATTAAAAAAGAACTAGGCGAACCCCGGGGGCCTTCAAATATGCCATGTGCTTTTAGGGAACAATATCAGCGGGAACACATGTTATAATGGTCGGGTTATGCGTTTTCCCATAAAACTATAAAATCGTTTATAGCCAAAGCGATGCTATTGCGAACAAAAGGGAAACGGTCATTATGAGTGCCCCGAGTTTCAGGAATGCCCATGCGGTTACGATTTGTCCTTCGCGACGTAAAGCAACCAGCCACAATATAGTGGCGAGGGAACCAGTAATGGAAAGATTTGGCCCAAGATCAACACCAATCAGGATAGAACTTTTTACGATTTCGGGCACATGTGTGCCCTGGATAGTATTGCCGGCTATAAGGCCAACCGGCAGGTTATTCATCAGGTTAGCGGCAACAGCTGTGATAAGGCCGCAGCCCCACACTGTGCCGTTGAGGGAATAGGCTGCACCCTGATTAAGAATGGTTGTTAGGATTTGTATCAGCCCGGTTTTATTTAGGGCCTCAACGATTACAAATAGCCCGGCAACGAGCGGCAGCACAGACCATGACACTCCTCTGATAACGACCAATGGATTTTTCCTTGCCCGGATAACGACAATAGCTGATGTCAACACCCCGGTAAGCGCTGTAGGCAATCCCAACGGAATGTCCATCGCTGATGACACTAAAAGAATGATTGCTGTGGCGGCAATGCCAATTATAGCCGTTTTGCCCCCGGGCGACAGGGACGGTACCGGAATGCCAGTCCCGATTTTCTCCCTTAGTTCGTTCCGTTGTGTAAAACGCAGGGTCAGATAGGTTACAACTATAGCAATAAGTGAGGGTAAAAAATATTGCGGCAGCCAATGCAACAAAGGCGGCATATGGGTGCCATAAATTACCAGGTTAGCCGGGTTTGAAATTGGCAGTACAAAAGAAGCCGCATTGGCAATGAAGGCGCAGATCAGCAAATACGGGATGGGTTTCGTTACCTTAGCCGCTTTTACAGCCGCCGCCACTGCGGGGGTTAACACCACAGCCGTGGCATCATTGGATAAAAATGTGGTGACAACAACTCCGACCAGGTAAATTAAAAGGAAGAGCCTGTTTGCTGACCCTTTAGCCAGGTTGGTGGCATGTGCGGCCAACCAATCAAAAAGTTTCTCTTCCCTTGCCGTTTCGGCCAGGAGCATCATACCGGTCAGAAACAGGTAAACGTCTGTTCCTTTAGCTATGCCTGCAAAACCATCAGAAGGTAAAATCAGCCCCAATATAACGAGCAGCACCGCGCCGGTTACCGCCCATATTGCTTCAGCAATTTTAAATGGCCGGATAATAACGCCGGCAATCGCAAAAAATGAAATGATCCAAATGGCAATATGATTCATGTATTTTATTTAATGGCGCAGGCAGATTTGAGTGTCGAAGAAAATATCAGCCATAGCAATATCGAAACCAAAGCAAAACTACCCAAAAGTAAGAAAGTTGAGCTATAGCCAATCTCCTGTGCTATCCACCCACCAATTGCGGGACTAAACGATGCGCCAAGTCTCTGAATCATTATTACAGCGACGCCAATGGTCATTACCAAACCGATGAGGCCGCTTTTCCAGCCCTGGGCCGGCAGTAATATACCCAGGAATGGGCCAATCCCAGCCTGCCTATCTGCTATAAAAAAATCAGGGGCAAGAGTGGCCAGGTAACCGTGTACTTTGTTATTTGCCTGGATTGCTGCTTTCTCATATTACCGGGGTAAACATTGCTAAATCAGCTAATGTTTCATCGGACAAACGGTTCATTAAAATCTAATCGAAATTAGGTCAAACTGCTTTTGATTGGTCTCAATCAAAAAAGCCAGCAATAAACGCCCAAAAACCGTTAATCATGTGCAAATTCTTCTTTGAAGTGCAATTATAAACAGCAACCATCATTTGCCCTCTTTTGCTGACTTTTGCCCTAATAGTACGTTTGATAACCTATCCCGGCTTAAATATTTATATATCAAAGTGTTTAAAAATATTAAATCCATCCCATAAAAAACATCTTCGAGGGGTATCGTTAGGATACGAACCCCTATAATCTCAGCCTTATTGTACCATACAATTGGGGCGCTTAAGCCGGTCCCTGTTAGTATTCCGTTAACAATTAAAAAAGGTATAAGCAGGATCGCGTAGATTATGTAAAATTTGCCCAGCCAGGACACTTTTAGAAAATAATTTGCGAAGACCAGCAATCCGGCTAACAGAAAAAAAGAAGAGGCTGTATATTTTCTACGTACAAATACCAGCCCGATAACAATTAAGGCGGCAATTAATATATTAGTGACTATTTGTACAAACAGTGGGTTGCTGAGGTCTTTAAAAAAAATATTCAAACAATAAAAAGTAAAAACACAGCTGTATGGGATACAAAAAAAGAACAGAACTTCTTCAAAGGGAAGGTTTATCATGTTAAACCCGGTAACAAAAGTATAATTGAATCCCCAAACACCAAGTCGCGTAAAGTACATGTCCCAAAGCACAAAAATTATACCGGTTAAGAATATTGCAGGAAAGAAAGCTTTCCACGTGCGGTAAAAGTATAGCTTAGGATGAAATGAAAAGAGCAGGGGTACCAGCAAGGTGAAAAAGTCTATCAATAAATAAGCACATTTCATCAGTGGTTGGCTTTTCTGCTTTCTGCAAAATATTTAAATGGCACCCAAAGCATCCCAAAAGATTCACCGTCCTCTTTCCCTAAATATTTGTGATGCATTTTATGTCCTCTCCTTATGGCTTTGAAATACCAAATTTCGGAGTCCCTGAATAATTTAAACCGCTGATGTATGAAAATATCATGGACAAGAAAATAGCAAAAGCCATATAATGTAATCCCGATGCCGGCAAATAGCGCCAGGTTAATACCGAGGTAATTACCGGCAGCGAGGCAGGCTATTCCCGGAATTGCAAATATTAAAAAGAAGAAGTCGTTACGTTCCAAAAAACCGTAATGTTCTTTATGATGGTGGTCTTTGTGCAAAGTCCATAAAAAACCATGCATTAAATACTTATGGGCCAGCCATGCTACACCTTCCATGCCGATGAAAACCAAAAGGACTGTCAAAAAGTTAATTATTATCGCATTCATAATCCCAGTACATTTTTATAACATTCTTTAACCATTGGAAAACAAATTTTTAACCACTCCGAATAATTTTCGGGGTTTGTATTAAGTTCAATTTCCAATGTTTTCAAATCTAAATAAATGAATGAAGAAACTTCGGCAGTATCCGGAACCGGTATTAAATCACTGATACCAAAAAAAACATGGTCATATTCATATTCGTAAATGCCGTCCATAACCAATGCCTGGTACGTAAAATTAAAGGCATAATATAAATCGCTTTCCATTCCCATTTCTTCTGTCAGCCGCCGGTGTGCCGCCAGTGCGGTATCTTCTCCCGGCCGGGGGTGACTGCAACAGGTATTAGTCCATTTGCCACCGGAGTGGTATTTTTCAGTTGCCCTTTGTTGTAATAGCAGTTCTCCTTTGGTATTAAATATGAACACGGAAAATGCCCGGTGCAACCTGCCAAGAACATGCGCCTCCATTTTTAGCATAGTCCCTATTTCACTATCGTTTTCGTCAACAAGTATTACACTTTCTTTCATTGCCCTTTGATCCTTTCTATTTCTTCTGCCGTACAATATTTAGGATTTGACAGAAAATTAATAATGTTATTTTTGAGGTCGTTATCATCGACATGGTTAACATGGTCGATTAAATATTTTTTATCATCCGCTATATTATCATATTTTAAAAATGCCGGTAGATTTACCTGGATGCAAAATCTGACAAACCGGACTTCTATATTTTCCGGGTCATGTTTAACCGCAAGTTCAATGAGTGTTTTGCCGGCGTTGAATTTGCCCATTTTATTTAACGGGTTAATAAGGTATTTGGCCTTAATCATTTCGGAAGCGCCTTTGTAACAAATAAAAACCGGCAGCGAAGTAGTGTCAATTTTTGACAATACAGCAGCGAGTTTTTCTGAAGCGCTTTTGTCATTGGCCGCCTGGGCATACAGGCTCCTTATTTCAACAAGGCCGGTATCCGGGGATTGTACCGGTTTGGTAAATAACATGCAAAATAACAAGAGTAATTTCATATCGTATTCAATTTATTGCGGATCAATGAATTAAACATGAGCCAGAATTTGTGGCTGTTTGAAATTCGGACCCTTTGTAATAATACTTTTTCGGCAGATATATTTTTAATTTTTTGAAACAATTTTCGATAAAATACAAATGCCACATAAACACCCGACCTTGATGAAGCCGGCAATTGCCTTATTCCTTGCAGCGCCACGTCGAATTCCTCTTCAATTTCTTTTTCAATCAACCTTTTATCACTATTTGAAAATGCCAGCAGGTTAATATTGGGGAAATAGGTACGGCTTAACTGCATATAATCAGCATTGATATCCCTTAAAAAGTTCACCTTTTGAAAGGCCGCGCCCAATTTCATGGCAGAATTTTTCAAACTTTCATATTTCATTTTGTCTCCGCCGGTAAAAACCCGTAGGCACATTAATCCTACTACCTGTGCCGAGCCTAAAATGTAACAATCATATTTTTCATTTGTATATTCAACGTATTCAAGGTCCATCTCCATACTTTTTAAAAACTGATCAATCAATCCATATTCTATTCCATATTTGTTTACCACCTCCTGGAAAGAATTCAAAACAGGGTTCAGGCTAATGCCAAGTTCGATGGCTTCAAAACAGTCGTTTCTGAATTTTTCGAGCAGAAATGGTTTGTCGTATTTATGAAAGCTGTCAACAATTTCATCGGCAAGCCGAACAAAGGCATAAATGGAATAAATAGGGTGCCTCAATTTTTTGCTAAAAAAATAAATGCCGAGCGAAAAGCTTGTACTATAATGCCGGGTAGTAATTTTACTGCACTTTTCTGATAAGGTGTCAAATCTTTCTTTCATAATGTGATATTTAAATACTTTATGAGTTGTTGTGCGGCCAAATTTCCAGATATGATCGATGGCGGCACGCCCGGGCCGGGCACGGTTAATTGCCCGGCGTAATAAAGATTGCTGATAGTTTTATTTCTGACCGATGGTTTTAAATTAGCTGTTTGCATCAGCGTATTTGCAAGGCCATAAGCGTTTCCTTTATAGGAGTTGTAGTCGGAAATAAAGTCGGATGTGCAATAGCTCTTTTTAAAATCAATAAAAGGGCGTATTTCCTCATTGGCATAGGTTTCCAGGCGGTCCATAATTAAATTAAAATAGTGTTCACGCAAGGTTTCATTGTCATTTAGGTTTGTGGCAATGGGCATAAGGATAAATAAATTTTCATGGCCCTCCGGCGCCACTGTGCAGTCAGTCCGCGATGTGCAGCAAACATAAAATAGCGGCTTTGACGGCCATTCGGGCTTTTTGAAAATTTCTATGGCATGCTGTCCCAAATCCTCGTCGAAAAAAAGTGTATGGTGTTTTAAGCGGTTAATTTTTTTAGTTACACCCAAATAAAAAATGAGGCACGAAGGCGCCATTGCCCGCTCTTCCCAGTAGTTTTCAGAATAATTTCTAAAAGATTCGTCCAAAAGTTTTTTCTCAACATGGTGATAGTCTGCTGCTGCAATTACGCCGTCGTATTCACTACACCGCCCGGCGGAAGTAACCATAGTAACCAGGTTATCCACCACTTTTAACTTCAAAACCGGGTCATTTTTATAGAACACAGCGCCTTGTTTTTCGGCTACTATTCGCATAGCGTCAATCACTTTGCCAAAACCGCCTTTGGGGTACCAGGTCCCCAGCTTTAAACCGGCATAATTCATCAAACTATATAGCGCAGGGGTATCTTCCGGAGTAGCTCCCAGGAAAAGAACAGGAAATTCCATTAAAGCGATGAGTCGCGGGTCTTTAAAGTATTTTCTTACATGTTTACTGAATGAGGTAAATACCTGCAGTTTAAATACGCCTTTAACCAGTTCAGCGTCAAAGAACTCAGAAACAGATAGGCCGGGCTTATACACCAGCTTTTCCATACCAACCTTATATTTATAACCGGCTTCGTCCATAAAGCGCATTAAATTTTTGGCCGCGCCATTTTCAATTGACTCAAAAAGATCACACAACGCGTTGAAATCGGCAGGGATATCAATTACTTCGCCTTTTGCGAAAACAATGGTGAAGCCCGGATCTAAAAGTTCCAGTTCATAAAAATCGGATGCCGAATAACCGAAATCGTTAAAGAATTTTTCGAATACTTCAGGCATCCAGTACCAGCTTGGGCCCATATCAAAAACATAGCCATTTTCTGTTTTATATTGCCGGGCACGACCGCCTATCTCCTGGTTTTTTTCGTAAACATGCACCTCAATGCCGTTAGCAGCAAGGTAAGCTGCCGAGCTGAGGCCGGCAAATCCTGACCCGATTACAGCAACTCCCGGTCTTTTTTTTTTCGACTTAATTGGCATCTTCAACATGTTTTATAATTCTCTCAAACTCGTCTAAAGTTGGCAGCAGCTTAATTGCCGGATTTAAATTTGGGGCACCAAGTAACTTACCGTTTCCGGCAAGATATATTCCGGATTGTTTGAAGCTCTCAACAAGCGTTGTTAGGTACTCATTTGTTTCCTTCAGGGGCCTTAATTTAACCATGAACAATAAGAGGTTATCGATATTATTCCTGGCCATCGCGTGTTTAACTGATTCGAGCGGAACCTTGGGTCCCAGGTATATCACGGAATGTTGATTGAGCCTTAAAAAATAGTTTGCGAAAAGCAGCCCTACATCATGGTCTTCATCTTCAGGCAAAAAAAGCAACCAGGAAGGTTTAACTTCTTTCTTAAAAGGCAGGTCATTTATTGCCGAAAAAAGTTTCTGGCGTATTATAGACGTAAGGAAGTGTTCCTGCGAGGGGCAAATTTTGTCTATTCTCCACATGAGGCCGAGCCTTACAAGCAATGGATATATAATCCTTTTATATGCCGCAAGCATACCATGATCCTGTATATAGCCAGATAAAAGCTGGCTTACCCCGGGTTCATTATAATCGAATCCGTGTTTTATGACTTGACTGATATAATACTCGTCATTAAGGTTTTTAGATATATTCTTCTGCATCTCTTTTTCAAGAAGACGGTCTATTTCAACTTCGGAAAGAATACCAACATTTGATATTTTTAAACCAGACTCCACCAAGCTTACAATATTCAATAGTCTTCGAAGCTGATCATCATCATATAAACGCGTATTTCCGGAAGAGCGGGCAGGCTCAAGGGCGTTGTACCTGCGTTCCCATATCCTGATGGTATGGGATGAGATACCTGAAAGCTGCTCGAGATCTGAAATTGAAAACATATTTTTGTCTAAATAATTTAAAAATTATTTAGACAAAAATAACCAAAGCAATAGCTAATCCAAGCCCTTGTTCACGAAGGTTAAAAAGATGACACAAGAATTATGGAACCAGAAATTTGGCACCGATTTCTTTAAAACAGAATGAACGGGCCAGGAAACTGACCTGTTCATTCTATTTCTTTTATCTACCTCCTGGCGGGCAATGCTCCTTTAAATAATTAGTATATAAAGTTTGCAAAAATAAAGTTGTGCCGGGCCCTTCAAATATGCCATGCGTGCGGTTTGGGAACAACATCAGTTGGAACTGCCTGTTGTATTTTACTAACTCATTTATTAGTAGCTCGGCATTTTTATAGTGTACATTATCGTCACCTGTTCCATGAATGTATAATAAATTACCCCGCAAGTTTTTAGCATAAGTAACCGGCGAGCCTTTTATAAAAACTGCCCGGCTTTCATCATCAACGGGTACGCCCATATAACGCTCCTGGTAAATATTGTCATAGGTTAATTGCCATCCCACAGCGGCTACAGCTATACCTGTTTTATATATTTCAGGATGCTGGAACATCAGGTTGAGCGTACATGATCCGCCGCCACTCCATCCCCAAACAGCCACGCGGCTGGTATCAACAAATGGCCATTTTAATATTTCTTTAGCGCCCATGGCCTGGTCCTCTATGTTTACGATCCCTATATTTTTATAAATCGACTTACGCCATTCGGTACCTTTTGGCGCCGGCGTCCCACGGTTATCTATGGAAATGTATATATAACCGTCAGCGGCCATATTACCAATGTATTCCCTGTTTGAGCTTGCCCCGTATGAATCGGTAACCGTGGCCCCGGCTGGTTCACTATAAACATAAAATACGACAGGATATTTTTTTGCCGGGTCAAAATTGGTTGGTTTTACCATCCAGCCATCCATTTCAATGCTGTCGGCGGTTTTTATTTTGAAAAACTCCGGCTTATTTTTTGCCTCCTCGTTTAATTTAATAACCGCTCCGCTCAAATGTTTATGATCAGGCAGGCTGATTACTTCGCTTTCATTTGGGGTATAAATATTGGAGAAGTTATGGATGGCTATTTTGCCGTTTGGCGAAATTTCGTAGCTGTTTGTACCCGGTTCATCTGCGGGAGTAACACGTTCAGCTTTACCGCCTTTTATTTTTACGCGGTAAAGGTATTTTTGCGTTGCATTATCAGGCGAAGCTGTAAAATAAACAAACCCGCCTTTTTCGTCAATAAGGTCAAGGTTAATCACATCGTAATTACCCGTTGTTACCAATGTTTCTTTGCCATCCCTGCCGATTTTGTAAATGTGCCGCCAGCCATCCTTTTCGCTCAGCCAAATAAATTCCTTGCCTTTATTTATCCAGTTCCAGCCAATCGGGTCACGGCCGTCTCCGGCGTCAATCCATTCCCTGGCCTGCTCTTCGTGCACCAAAGCAGTTGTTCCGTCTGCCGTATTAGCCAGAAATAATTTGCTGTTATTTTGCGCACGGTTTAACTGTTGCAAAATAAGCTGGTCCGAATTATCCGCCCATTCCATACGCGGAATATAATGCTGTATTGCATCGCCCGGTACATCCATCCAGGTAGTTTTGCCACTCTCAACATCTACAACACCTATTTTACAGGAACTCGGGTCCTCGCCTGCCACCGGGTATTCTACCGGGACAACAAATGGATAAATCGAATCTGTGGTATTCAGCATCTGGTAGTTCTTGATTTTCCGGGCGTCAATCTGCCAGTAAGCTATCGCTTTGCTGTCGGGCGCCCAGCGAAACCCGTCCCTGCTGTCAAACTCTTCCTCGTAGGCCCAGTCAAATGTCCCGTTAATCAGTTTTGTACTGCCGTCAAATGTTAACTGTTTGATATCACCGGTTGTCAGGTCTTCTGCGAAAATATTGTGCCCGCTTACATAGGCTGCCTTCGTAGCATCAGGAGATAATTTGGCAAACATGAGGGACGAAGCCGGTTTATCTTTTCCCAGTTGTTTCAGCGTCTTAGTTCCGAAATCATAAACCCAATAGTCTCCCCGGGTATTATAACGCCAAACCCTTTTGGTGTTTGTAAATATCAAAACTTTTTGCCCGTCTCCGGAGAACGAGAACCCGGCTACTGTGAGCGGCTGTTGCAGTCCGGCCGGGGTAAGCATCTCACTTGTTAATACAACTGTTTTCTTGTTAGCATCCCGCGTATCCAGTTCCACCAGTTCATTTACCTGTACCCGGTAATATTGATAGCCATCCGGCGCCCAATGTGTTTTACCCCGTTGTGCATTTACAACCTGCTGTAAAAACATCAACAGTAAGAAAATTAAGGACATCAATGCCTTATTGTAAGTTTTAAATTTCATTTATATATTCCCTTTTAGTTTAATCAAATGTGCCTTTGGATTTTTTTATAAAATTTTAATTTGAAGAAAAAATATCCGCGAAAGAATTTACCGGTAAATTAGTATTTTAATACCTTAAATAAATCCCCGTAATGAAAAAAAAACTTTTCCTTTTAATCTCATTGGTAGCATGCCTCACCATTACTTACGCGCAGCGTGTTGACAGGAGTAAGTTTATAAAAGACAGCATCGACGTGTATATAAACCGGGCGTTAACTAACTGGCGGATACCAGGCGCGGCAATATGTATCGTAAAAGATGATAAGGTGGTTATGATGAACGCTTACGGGATTAAGGAGCTGGGCCTAAATAACAAGGTGGATATTAATACGCTGTTTATGATTGGCAGTAATACCAAGGCATTTACTGCTACCGCCCTCGCCATGCTGCAAACACAAAACAAGCTTTCGCTGGATGATAAGGTTACCAAATACCTGCCGCAGTTTAAGCTGGATAATAAGATGGCCGGCGAACAAGCGATTATACGTGACCTTTTATGCCATCGCCTGGGCCTGCAGACTTTTCAGGGTGATTTTACTTTTTACAACACTAATCTTAGCCGTGATGAAATTATTGAAAAACTTGGCCTTGTTAAAGCTACCTATCCCTTCCGTGCCAAATGGGGATATACAAACGCGGCATTTTTAACAGCCGGACAAATCATTCCGGTTGTGACCGGGAAACCCTGGGAAGTGTTTTTGCAGGAAAATATATTTACCCCGCTTGGTATGGACCATACACTTGCATTAACTGCCGACATGCCAAGAGCAATAAACCGGACAGTACCACATACGTTGATCGACGGTCGTTTAACAGCGATCCCCTATTGCCAGATTGACGGGCTTGCTCCGGCCGGGGCGATTAGTTCATCTGTAAACGACTTAAGTAAATGGGTATTGGCATTGTTAAATGACGGCAAAGTCGGCGACATTCAAGTTATACCTGCAGCCGCAATAAAAGCCACCCGGGAGCCGCAGGATTTTGTTGAAAACGTACATCATTTAGATGGGGAAGACACCTTCGAGCTGTATGGCCTTGGCTGGTTTATTGAGGATTATGCCGGTCACAGGCTTGTAATGCATGACGGCGGGGTTAATGGTTATTTATCTTCGGTAACGTTGGTACCAAAGGAGCACCTGGGTATAATTATATTAACCAATACCGACCAAAATGACCTTTTCGAAGCCCTTAGATGGGAAATATTGGATGCTTATTTTAAAATGCCCTTCCGTAATTACAGTGAAGTTTACCTGGCTAACTTTAAGTTTGACGCTTTTATTGACGGTGCGGCTGACAAAAGAGTAAGAGATACCGTTGCTTTAAACAACCCGCCTGCGCTGCCAATATCGGACTATACAGGCAAATACGTTAACGACCTGTACGGTAGCATGGTAGTTACAAAGGGGCATAATAACGACCTCGAAATGCGTTTCGAGCACCATACCCGCATGTACGCCCATTTGCAGCCGCTTGGCGGCAACCGTTTCTACGTGACCTTCAGCGACCCTGTTTTAGGCAAAGCCGTTTTTCCGTTTACTGTAGAAAATGGAAAAGTAACAGGCGTAAGGGTTAAGGTAGCCGATTTTGTGGAGTATAATCCGTATGATTTTAAGAAAGTGGAGTGATTGGGGAGGTCGGAAATCAGAGGTCTGATGTCAGATTTTTAGGGTCGGGTATCTTCCGTTTTGACCTTTCCTTTTCTTTTACGTTCAATAAAATTAACAATAAACCTGCTGCTTGTTATCATAAAGAAACTGATAAATACTTTTACCAGGTTTAAAATGATATAGCCACCCCTCGTATAAGTTTTAAAACCATTGAACAAATTAATATTCTGGTAATAATCGAATAGCTCCTTTAAAAGAACCGGCAAGCTTTCAATCAACAAAAGTCCACCGGTAATTATAATGGCAATTTTTAGCACGGCAGACCGATGAATATTGAGTTCAAGTTTTTCCTCTGTAATTGCGTTATTCAAACGTAATGCATCGATCAGCCAATCTGTTTTGAAAATAAAAGTCGCGATCATGAGCAAACAAATGCTGATCGAAAAAAGTGATGCAGCAATTTCTCCAATTGCTGACGGGCCGAAGCTTGTAGTTACATTAATACCACCCCGTCCGTACGACTCATTTTGTATACTTGAATAAGCAACTATAATTGAAAATAATTGAGGTAACCAATTCAATAACTGCACTAAGAGATAAAGGCCGAATATTTTTAGTATGATAGTCCACAGGGTTCTTGGCGCCATGATAAGGTGAATTAATTTGATTGTATAAATATATTAGTTTAACATGGATATTTTTTTTCTATATTCACTAAACCAATTCCGACCGGCATGAATATGCGTGCTATTTTACTTTATTTATGCTTTTTATCAATTCCTCCCGCCGCTTTTGCCCAAGCCGGCAAGGAAACTTATGCACAATTCAAAAAAGAAACAAAAAATTTAAAAGAGGATACCAATAAAGTTTTACGCTATTTGGAATTTGCAAAAACGCTTGAACCGCCTGATTCGGCTTTATCCGTTATTGAAACGGCTTTGCAACTTTCTAACCAACTAAATTATTCCAGGGGTCATTTATTACTTTGGCATTTAAGAGCCGAAAAGGCTTTAATAATATATGAGACAAAGGCAAAAAACCTAAAAGAAGACACGAATAAAGTTTTGACATACCTTAAACTTGAAAAGCTAATTGGATTTAACGTCCCCGATACCAGTTTGTTAATTGCAAAAAAGGCGGATGAACTATCGCGTAAACTGCATTATGACCGGGGTATAGAATTGTCAGATTGGGCGGAAGGGATCCTTGCGGAAGAAAAAAAAGAAATTACGCTTGCGCTTGGTTATTACACGGAAGCTGCAACTGTGGCGGATTTGCATAAATTATATACGGGTATAGACGAAAAATACCCCAAAATTTATGAAATATACAATTCATGCCTGAATATATATTACTACTACGCTGATTATGTAAACGCAATGGAAACAGCTCAAAAAGGTTTGGCTTTTGCCGAACAATTAAATGATAAGGAATCCCAGGCACATTATTATAACCAGGTGGGGTTTATTTACCTTAAACAGGAGAAGGCCGATGAAAGCATTAAGAATTATAATAAATATTTTGAGCTGGCCAACAAAATTCACAACAGGATGATGGTTGCCGATGCCTGTAATGGAATAGCTGACGCTTATTTATTAAAGAAAGACTTTAAAAGTTCATTGCTGTATTATTTTAAGGCGCTTAACATATATGAAAAAATTAAAGTTTCTGCCAACGGCGCCGAATCGGAAAAATTTGACGGGACCAGGGAAGCCGCTAAGCATGATAGGGTTGCATATACCTTATTTAAAATAAGTACAGTTTATAAACAAACAGGAAACTACAGCGGGGCTTTACAATGTTCATTGAAATTTTTGGTTGCTTACAATAACGGGGAATTATTTAACAAATATGATCTTGCCAATTATTATACTAACGCCGGCGACATATACCGATTGCTAAAGGATTACAAGCAAGCGCATACTTTCCTTAATAAAGGCCTATCACTTGCACAGTCAATCCATCACCGGGAAGATATGCGGGATGCTTATGAAGCACTGGCCAAAACTTATGCGGAACAGCACAAATACGACAGTGCATATATCTATTCAACGTTGCATACACAGTTAAAGGACTCTATCATAAACGAAGAAAGCAGCACGAAAGTAGCTGGGATACAAGCCCGGTACGATGCCGAAAAAAAAGACAGGGAAACTGCCGCGCGGAACATGATCAGAAATATATTCATTATAGCCCTGCTGCTTTTGGTCATGACATTGTTCCTTTTATACAGCCGTCACCTGCTCAAACAAAAAAACAAATACCAGTCGCAGGTGAACAAGCAGCAAACCGTTCTGCTCAATGCGGTGGTTTCCGCGCAGGACAATGAGCGCAAGCGCATCGCGCAGGATATCCACGACAGCCTTGGCTCGGTGCTCTCCGCCGCAAAACTTAACCTTTCCGGTTTGGAAGATGGTAAAAGCCGGTTTACCAATACTCAAAAGGAAAAGTATAAAACAGCTTTAGGCTTGCTCGACGATGCGTCGTCGGAATTGAGGAATATTTCGCATAATTTAATGCCGGCAACCTTGTTGAAACTTGGGTTGATAGCGGCGCTCCAAAACTTGTTTGATAAAATTTCGGCTACGGGCATACATATCCATTTTACGGCCCACGAGCTAAAAGAAAGGATGGATGAAGCGGCAGAGATAAGCATTTACCGCATTATCCTGGAGTTGGTAAATAACGTGGTAAAGCACGCAGGGGCTAGTGACGTCACAGTGCAGTTGATAAAATATCCGGCGTATATCAATATAACCGTTGAGGATAACGGCAGGGGTTTTATTTACAATCAAACAACTGACGTAACCAAAGGCATTGGACTGAGCAGCATATCGTCGCGGGTAGGATATTTAAAAGGGGTGATGGATATTGATTCGGGAAAAGGGACAGGAACGACTGTAATGATTGATATTCCGTTGGATGGCAATACCAATGTTATGGTATAAAGAAATGCCGTGTATTTGGTATTGGGTTATATTATTTTAGGAAATACATTTACAAACTTCATTGTAAGCAAATGCCCATAAGACTATTAATAGCCGACGACCACCGGATTATGCTGGATGGCATTGTCTCATTGCTGCAAAACGAAAAAGATATTATTGTAGCAGGCATTGCCGCCAACGGGTACGAAGTGCTTGAACTGGTGAACAGGCATGATTTTGATGTATGCCTGCTTGACATTAACATGCCTGGTTTAGACGGTATAGAAACAACAAAACTGCTCAAAGAAAAAAAGCCCGGGCTGAAGATCATCATCCTGACTACCTATAACGACAAAGAGATCATCACCGAAATGCTGGAGTTTGGCGTTTCGGGCTACCTGCTTAAAAATTCCTCCAAACAGGAACTCACGGAAGCCATTAAAAAAGTTGCGGCCGGTGGTTTTTACTTTAGCGATGAGGTGCATACTTCCATCATGACAAACTACCGGCAGCACCTGAAAGAAAAAAATAGCGGCAGGGAAGTGGTCACGCTTACAGTAAGGGAAAAAGAGATACTGCAATTGCTTGCCCTCGAATATACCAACGAAAAAATAGCGGAAGCGCTCACCATAAGCTACCGCACGGTCGAAACGCACCGCAAAAACATTATGCAAAAAACAAAATCGCATAATTTGGCAGGCTTGCTAAAGTTTGCCTATAGTAAAAACCTTATCAGGTAAAGCCATACACTACACTTCCTATCTCCCTAATGTCGTGTCAATCCTAATTGAGGTTTAGTGTTTAGCCGAAAGTAAGTTCTAAGCAGAAAAGACAAATTTTGACTTGCGACTAAAGACTATTGACTTGATACTACCAATTTCCTGGTACGTAAAAATGCCAAATTCCTTGTATTGTGAGGGTTATGCGTTAGGGGTAACTTTAGATATTGAATCTTTTTAAAACCTTAAATGAAAGTATTCTATTCCTATCGCCCCAACTCTCAATTTATATCGTATACAATCGTCGACAGGCCGGTTAGTACCCTATTGGGTACTTTACCGGTTTTTTTATGCCCTATAGTTATGTGCAACAATCAATTACAATTATGAAAAAGATACCAACCATTTTGGTACCAGGCCGGATTATTTGGAAAGTGATACTACCGTAATTCAAAATAAAATGAAAATTTGGTTAAACGATCTACGTATATTTCTGAATCGTGAAAAAAAAGAACGCAGACAGTTGGGAAAAACGAGGCATAATTACACCAGGCTTTTTAGTAATAATAACTGGCATTTATTATATAACCGATATTCGTTTTAGAATGAAATAATGACTTTTGCTTTTTCCATTTATTACCCAATCGCACAGCTAAGTTTTACGCTGTTTTATACCAATATATTGGTATAAAAAAATGCCAAATTTCTTGTATTGCCCGGGTTGAGTGTGCGGGATAACTTTAAGTGTTGAAATTAAGGGGAGTTTCGCTTTTTAGTTCAATATAGCGCTTTATAGTTCCAATATGTTAAATATTAACTTAGGTGGTTCAATTTTTGAATTTACCGTAGAGAAGATGCAGAACAGAAACGACATGAAGAAAAATCACAAAAAAAACAGGAAGAATGTTTTGGAAACCTACGAAAAAACAATCGTTCTATTTTCAATTTTATTGATTGTATTTAGCCTGTTGTTTTTTATGCCATTAAAAAATAAGAAACAAATTGTTAACAAAATTGCCGTTAACTCGAAATAGTCGATGTCGCGTAAATACAGAATTGGGAACAATCATATATTATTCCACCAGTAAAAAATCAGTAAAACCCTCCTCTATTACGCCATCTATATACCAAAATGTTGGTATATAAAAATACCAAATGGCTTGTATTGTGCGGCTTAAGTGTTGGACATAACTTTAATTATTGAATTTAAGGGGGACCACTTTACAATTCAATACAATGCTGTATGGTCCCTGAAATTTATTTACTAAACTATCTTTCAAAGAAAATGAATCACAATTTCACAGCAATTAAAACCCGGTTGAAAACTTCCCCGTTTCTTTTTCTATTTTCAATTGGAATATTTGTTGGCACTAATGTTTACGCCCAGGGAAATTGTCCTGTATGTCATGGAACAGGTATTTGTCAGGTTTGCCAGGGTAAAGGATACACTGGCGCTTTTACTATTCAATATACAAATACGGTCGATCATTATATGTGTACAAATTGTGGAGGGTATGGTGCAAATACTCATTATACAGGAGAGTATGGGAAACCTGGAAATGGAAAGTGCCCAATGTGCCATGGTACCGGAAATGTTACTGGCGGGGCATATACAGCGGCCCCAGGCGCCACGGGGCCAGAACAACTTGGCGCACTGCTAGGAAATTTAGCTGGCCAGGCGCTGGTCAATTTGCTTTTCCCTTCGCCCGAACAAAAAGCCCGGCAACAAGCGCAACAGCAGGCCCAGCAGCAATTACAACAGGCACAGCAACAATTACAAAACGAAGTGCAACTTCTTTATAAAAGCGGCATGTATTGTTTAAAGCAAAAAAACTATACCTGCGCAATCAATGAATTTCAGCTGGCCCTTGCAAAAAACCCAAACGACGAGAACATCGCCAAAAGCCTCGCTTTTGCGAAACAACAACTAAAAAATACGGGCGTTGCGGCACAAAACAGCTATGCATTGACCCGGTTACTGGGCAACGCCCCTCCCGATACCGGCAAATTCAATTTTGGCCGGTCCACCAATTCATCTGCCTTAAATTTAGTTAACCTTGATTCCGACCCGAACGTGGTAGACCTGAGGGGAACAACAAAAACAGCTGTTGACCCTGCGCTTGTAAAAAACGATCAGTCCGGCACAATAACACAGCCGGCCGGCACAAAAAATACGCTGCAGGCATTAGACAATGTTCTTGGCGACAGCGCTAACCCGGATACGAAGGGCCAGCCTAATGACAATGCCAAGGGCAATCTTTCTCAAACCGCTGATTTGAACAGCCAGAACGCCGTTCCTGATATAAAAACCCAGCTACAAAATCAAAATACAGACCAGGTGCAGTCGGTAAAAGCAATAGACCAGGCATTAGGCCAAACCCCTGCATCAGCTAATTTGAATAACCAACAGTCCATCCCCAATGCGCAAACCCAGGTACAAACCCAAAACATTGACAATGCACAATCTGTAAAAGCTATTGACCAGGCATTAGGCCAGCCCCCGGTATCCGCCGATTTAAGCAACCAACCGTCAGTCGCCAATGCGCAAAACCAGGCACAACCACAAAATACTGACAATGCACAATCTGTAAAAGCCATTGACCAGGCCTTGGGGCAGTCGGCTAATGTCCCTCCCGGTGCAAATTCCAAAAATTCACCTTCGGACAATCAAACCGTGCAAACAGCAGCTAACCCGGGCGGCGGGGTAACTGCGAATGTTCAGCAGCCAGGCGGTCAGGCCGCAACGGGGAACGCTTTACAAACAGTAGCTGTAAATGTTGCATCCCAGCCGTCAAATGCTCCATTAGGCAGTATTGGAAATCCAGACTTTGACGGCAGGGTTGGAAACGCTGCGCTTGGCAAAGTGAATTTAAATTCTGCAAACCCCGGCCTTAACACTGTAGACCTTCGCGTTGCGGGCACAACGGTTGTTGATCCGGTGCGCGTTAATGGGTCGTCCACGTTGCCGGTAATCACAAATCCATCAAATCCGGGATTTAACGCTGTTCAATCGCAATGGGCGGCCGGTATATGCATAGCTGCAGTAAGGCAGCGTGACAGTCTTCTGAAAGACCAAATGAGATTAACAACGCTTAAAGAAAAGTTCGCAAATAAAATCAGCGAACTCGATAAATGGAAAAATGACCTGGTTGGTTACAAAAAAGAGGCTAACCAAATACAAACTGATCTGGCTAAGGAATCTTTATCTGATATTTTGGGAACGCTATCAGATGTTTTAGGAACTATTTCAGGTGCAACTGATTTTAAAATACAACATCTGACCGACGCTAAAATAAATATCCCCCCTGGCCTTGTTAAACTGAAAACCTACTGCGAACGTGGAGAAAAATTGTCCCATATACTAAATGCGCTACAGTCGGTTTATAAATTAACTAAAGAACAATCTGACGATATAAATGAACAGATTGAATCAATGACTAACCTTGGTGAAGTGATTTTAGTCACCCCGGGCTTGTCCGAAGAAGAAAGGAATTTGTTAGAAGCAACAACAAAAACGGTGGAGGGGATAGCTAAATTTATTGTTTATGCAAATGATCCGGAAAAAAACAAAGATTGGCAGGAAGCTTTTCGCGCATGGGCGGAAGTAAGTTTAAAACCAGCGCTTGAGGTCACGGGAATATTTTTCCCAATTGTGGGCGTTACCGTCGCCGCTGCAAGTCTGGCCGAGCGGGGTGTAAATCAACTTATCAAAAGGCGCGTTCAACAATCTGTTGACATACTAGGTAATGCAATAGATAAAAATTTCAATGCCTGGTCTTTTCTTGATGGGAAAATAATACAAATAGATGATACCCTTACCAGGAATAATTTAGCCATTAACGCAAACAATAAGAAAATTAAAGATTGTCCGGGAAACTAGCCGGTTAAGCATATATAACGTTAAATAAAACGATGAGCAAACACAAGAAACTTTCCCTTATATGGATGACACTCGTAGGTCTTACATCAATTTACGCGCAGGCGCCCCGCAAACGGGTCATTGATACAAATGCTGTAACGGTAAGCTTTCTTGTTTACCAGGCGCAAACGTATATCAACGTGCCGCCTGATGCAAGGACAATATCTATAAATACATTGCCGGCGGCCCAGGCGCCGGAAGATGCGCTAAAAAACCTTTCTGATCTTATTCATGCCGGAAAATATACAGCAGCACAACAATCAACTGCAGATTTATTGCAGGCTTATCCCAATGACGAACGGCTGGTTAAAGCCAAAACGCTGTTGGATAAATTAATTACACCTGCAACAAGCCAGGGAAGCGGTCAGCCGGTACAGCTCACTGGGATGGATAATGTGAAATACAATTCCCTTATTGAATTAGGGCGCGAAGCGCAGGAAACAACCGATCTCGATCAGCAAAAAATATTATTTCAACAATTTATTGACAAGAGCCGGGCATTTTTGCAGAAGCATCCCGAACAAATATTATTATGGCAGGTACAGGCTGTGAGTGCGTTAAGCCTGGGAGACCCTTTAATAGGGTACGAAGCAGGTGAGCATCTTTTAACGGTAGGCGGGGCAAACAGTACCGATGCAAATTCTCAACGATTGCTTTCAAAGCTCGACTTAAAGGATTGGCTCAGCAAGGATAGGGTGATTGTACGAGGCCGTGACTTTGAAATCCGGTTTAGCGAATGGTACCAGGCAGTGACAGATGCCAGCGCCAAAGCGCAATTGCAGGATCAGCCAGGCGGCGGGGAGCGGCAGAATATTTCTCCACAACAACCGGGGTTGTTTCTTGGTATTTTGATCTTTGACCATCTTATGAAGAAAAAAAGCAATGATGAGGATTTGGCATCCGCAATGACGAATGCCGATGCTCAAATAGCTGAAACAAAAGTCCTTTGGACAAATAAATATGGTGCCGCGTCCAACTTTGACGAATACCTCAAAACATTCGGTGCATCTTTGGGTGAATACCGTTCCCTAAAAGTAAACGAGTTATTACCCTATGAGACCGCAAGGCGGCTAAAACTGAATTTGAATGATATGTCAGTGGCCAATAAACTAATCAAAGAGGCGGGTGAAGTGCAAATTACAGATCCCGATC